>Ga0208050_1000053_pt1 | contig 38037 bp, 51 predicted proteins | sample LakMenEpi13Jun10_FD_150691 | JGI IMG/M metagenome (GOLD analysis project Ga0208050, IMG submission 150691) | Freshwater microbial communities from Lake Mendota, WI - 13JUN2010 deep hole epilimnion (SPAdes) | ecosystem: Environmental > Aquatic > Freshwater > Lake > Epilimnion/Euphotic zone ... | reverse complement strand
CTGGGGAAACATCCATAAGTACGGCATGGGGATTGAAAACGGGAAACTCTATAACCTTCAGGCACTTACATGGGAACGTCCTCATCTGCAGGACGGGTACTTCAAGGACTGGAGAGACCTTGCAAGGCTTGAGCGAAACGAGCCAAAGCAGGAGCCAGTCGTACAGAAGACACAAAAGAAAACTAAGATAAAAGCAGGGCTGATACCCCGCCAAAAATAATAACTGTTTAGCAGTTGACAGTAGCCAGTTGAGCTGTAGCACTTTCCACAAGTGGCGACACTATACAAATTCATCAGGGCTTTTTCCGCAGCTTGGCGTGTCTTTTCCTTTTCTAATTCATCGCAAGCAAAGTGGATCGATGAAGACCGTACCGCACTTGTTCAATTTCTAAACTCTAGGTCTGGCGCAAGACTGAAAATACTTTTGCTTGGATACTGCGCTCTTCGGGATGCCCGAGCCTGCATGGCTGGTGGCAATCCGTTTGAGGCTGGTAAGTCGATTGGCTGTCGAGAGATGGTCAGTTACCTAGACTATCTAGGTGCCAGTGATCTAAGTAAAGATTCCGAGCCTGCCAGCGAAGGGGACATGGCAGATCTCGGTCATTTAGTCCCCTAAACTTCGGGAAAGAAAGGACTCCGTTATGTCCAATGAAGCAGTATTAACCGAACCAGCAACGACACCTCAATCGGGTGAAACGAGCGGGGCAGGTAAGAGTATTGATGCTGAGTTACAGGAACTCGGAAAACTAGCAGCACAGGTCGATGGCTTTTCCGAACCCAAGGTCGAAGCACAAGCTCCCCGTAAAACAGACGGACTCCCGTCTGCGGGTCAGAAGGAAACGGCTGAAAAAGCCACTCGTCGCACAGCATCCGCAACAGATTCTGAAAGCGAAGATCCAATCACCAAGGAAATCAGAAGCCTTGATGTTGGTGAAGAACGCCAGAAAAGCCGAGATCGTCTCGGCAATCTCTGGGAGCAGTTCAATCAAAAGCAGAAGGAGTTTGCGGAGCAACGGGCAAAACTGGAACAGGAGGTTGAGCAACTTAGAGCTGCTCCTCCCCGTAATGCCCGTGAAGCCTACACACCAGAAGAACTCCGTCAGTACGCTAAGGACTGGGAGGACGAAGGTCGTGATGATCTAGCTGCCGAAGCTCGCAAAAAAGCAAATACTATCGAGGAGGATGACCTTCGCAGGTCTCGTATCCAAGCCGATCAGCAAGCTAAATTCGAGAGTCGTGTACGCCAGAACTGGGACAATCTTGTAAAAGAGAACCCAGACCTAACGGATAAGTCCTCTGATCTCTATCAGACGACTATGTCCTATATGGGACATCAAGACCCAATGGTGAAGGACTTCCTGAACCGTCATCCAGACGGTCTTGTCCTTGCCAATGCTCTGGCAAAGCTGCAACTCGCTGGGGAGTCTGCTGCGGATGTTGTGAAAGAGAACGAGCGGTTAAAGGCCGAAAATCAAAAACTGAAAGGAAGAATGTCACTTGGATCTTCCAATCCTTCTGCGCCTATGGGCGACAAGAAGATTACTGATATGACCACAGCGGAAGCTGAGTCTTATGTCAGGAATTTGGCGATGCAAGCTGACGGCTTCTAATCAGTTCTATTGAGGTAAAACAATATGGCTATGATGACTCAAGGTAACCCAGCTTCGTTGGGCGATCAGTTTCAGGCTTTGTTCTCCAAAAAACTTCTGGACGGCGTTGCTGAAACGCTCGTTCTGAACAATTACGGAACGAAGTATGACCTGCCCACCAACACTGGGAACAACAGCATCACCATGTTCCAGTGGAATACCACAGCCGATGGCACTAATGTGAGCAATCTGACCGAAGGAACCCCGATTTCATCTTATCGTGAAGTTGGACTCCGTAAGATCAATGTTCCCCTTACGCAAGTCGGTGAAGCACTCAAGGTCACAGATATCCTTAACTACAGCCAGCTGTTCTCAGCCCTGCAGGAAGGTATCCGTGCTTTGACGCTCGATGCGGCTCTCCACTTGGACACCGTTGTTCGTAATGCCCTTCAGGGTGTGACCGCAGCTGCTGGTATCGCAAATACTATCGCAGCAGCCCGCACTCAGGACATCTACGGCAATACCGTCAGCAAGATCTATGCTGGTGCAGCGACTGATTTCGCTACACTCGCAACCGCTGGTGCAAGCTCTACCCCTGTTTACCTGACCCCTTCCGACCTTTTGGATGCAGCTACGCTCATCCGCTTGGATAAGAATGTCAGCTTAAACGAAGAGTTTAACGCTATCGTTGATCCGACTGTCGCTGGTGATCTGCTCAAGGATTCTACCGTTGTTAACATCGCACAATACAATACCAAAACTGGTGTCTCTGACATTGTCAAAGGCCAGCTCGGTCAAATCTATGGTGTGAATGTGCAACAGCACACGAATGCTTGGAAAGAATCCACTGAAGGAACTTATTCTTCATCTGGACACACGGTCTCGACATATGTTCTTACGAATGGTGCCTTTGGTACGGTCAATTATGGTGGCCAGTCCCCTTACGCTCCTTCCGTTGTTATCGTGGATAAACCCGATAAATCTGATATTCTCAACCAGAATATCTATGCTGGATGGAAAGCGCATTGGGCTGTTCAAATCTTGAACGCCAAGAAGGCTCGTGTTCTAAAGAGCAGAACTCGCACGATCAGCTCGTAACTCTTTAACTAGAGTCGTGACTTGGGGTACGTCCCCGCAAGTCTAGAGAACCCCCCAGAAATGGGGGGTTTTCTATTTACAGGATAAGTTATAACTGCTAAGCAGATGGCATGCCAGCATACGAGTATCGTGAGGCTGACGGGTCAACAACCATCAGGGTTTTGCCAGTTGAAGATAGGGACAAGTTTCCCAACAGGGTTACCGTACCTTCCAGCATTGCTTTTATCGGGACTGCCTATGATCCCACAATTACCGCAAACAAGATCAGGGCAGGGTACAAGGCTATCGAATCCAAGGGTGGATTCATCAAGACCCCAAGGCGTGTGTTTGAAAAGGCTTGGGGTAGCCACGACACCAAGACGGTTATGCGTAAGGGGCAGGCAGTAAATGTCGTATAAAAGCCCAGCTTGGCAGCGCAAAGAGGGCAAAGATCCATCTGGTGGATTAAACGAGGCTGGCAGACGTAGCTACAATCGGGCTACGGGAGGCAATCTAAAGGCACCAGCACCAAACCCCAAGACAGATGCCGACAGGGAAAGAAGGAAGGCTTTTTGCGCCAGAATGCTTGGCATGAAGAAAAAGCTGACATCTAGCTCGACAGCTAAAGATCCAGACTCACGAATCAATAAATCTCTGAGGGCTTGGAACTGCTAGGTGAAAGAGGGCAAGAAGTTCGGCGAGCTGGCCGAACAGATGTTCTGCTTGGAGGTTCTTAAGAGGGGTGGGGTTCCCTGTAAGCCTATTGGAGACTCCCAGCCATACGATTGGCTGGTTGTTTCTGGTGGTAAGATCCACAAGGTTCAGGTCAAAAGCAGCTGGATGACAGTGTTAAACAGGGTCGGATCAAGGTCTACAAGCAGGTGCAGGGTATGTGTAAGCCATAAGACATCCAAGAGGGGCATATATAAGAAGCATGACATCGATATCATGGCTATATGGCTTGAGCCGTTTGGGTCTTGGATGATTATGCCCATAGCGAAACTGGGGCAAAAGAAGACCATACAGGTACGGAGGGCTGACTGCGAAAGCCCCAGCTGGTCTCTTTTAGGTTTGTAATAACTGCTCTTGACTGCTAAGAAGCTACCAATAGAGTACCCAAGAGATGCCGAATTTTACCAAAGGGAAGACATTTACCTCCACTGAGGAGCTGACAAATATCAAGCTCCATCAGCTTGTGGAAGATGCGAGCATGAATGTGACGGCTATCACAAGCCTCACAGCTCTTACAGATCCAGTTGCCGACACCGATACACTTCCAATCGCTGATGATAGCGCAACAGCAATCCGCAAAGTTGCTGCCTCAAACTTTCTAAAGAAGAACTCATCTTCTATTTATGATGCTGGAACCACACGGGTTACTGGTATTGCAACGCCAGTGTCTGCAAGCGATGCAACAACGAAGGCATATGTGGATTCGATTTCTGTGCTTGCTGGGAATTTACCTCAAGTAACTGCTGCGAATAATGGAAGTGTATTAGTTGTTTCGGGCGGTACTTGGACTGGAGTAGCTTCAAATGCTATTGGTACTAGCCAGATTCAGCAGGGCGCAGTCATTGCATCGAAACTGGAGGACAGCACAGTAGTGGCTGGAACTTATGGTGCCTCGACATCGATCCCGCAAATCACGGTTGATGCAAAGGGAAGGGTTACAGGCGTAATCCAAGTAAATGCAGTACCAAGCAATTTATCTGTTAATACAGATCAGCTGGCAGACTCAGCTGTTAGATCGGCAAAGATATATGATGGTTCGGTGACCCGACCAAAAATAGAAGATCTTGCTGTAGATAACGGCAAAATAGCAAATTCAACAATCGAGCCTGCAAAACTCAATTCAGGTGGGGCACTATTCTTTAGTGCAGCAGGTAATGTGGGTGTGGGAACAAATACCCCATCAACAAAACTTCATGTGAACGGAGTTATTACACATTCGGTTGGAACGATTGGATCAAATGCAAACGGTTCACGATCAGTTACAACTAATACCGCTACGCCAACTGGCGGTGCGGATGGCGACATAGTCTATGTTATTTAGCCAATGCCGACTACATACATTAGAAACGCTGGAACTTGGCCGAAGTTAAAAAAAGCCTTTATAAAGAACGGTGGCAACTGGTCTGAAATCAAGACCATTTGGGTAAGGGACTCGGGTGTATGGAATAAATACTTCGTTAATCTGGTAACCGTAAATGTAACCGCACAGAATAATGTAAACTTAAAAACTCTTTATACGAACCAGACTGGAGAAATCCCAAGCAGCGGTGTTTCGGTCTTATTTAATATAAACGGAAATATAGGAAGCACTAGCACGGGAACGCCATCCCTTATAACTGATACATGGCCTTCTGGAACTGAGTTAACAATCAATGTTGGAAGTGGGGTATATATTGCTGGCGCAGGAGGAGTTATTTCATCCGCTGGCGCAAGAAACGGTGGCAATGGCGGTACTGCAATATCTCTTTCTTACAATACAACAATCATCAATAACGGTGTAATCGGCGGGGGTGGAGGTGCTGGTGGTGGCGTGAACGTCAGTACTAGTTATGGCACGCTTCTTAGCAATGGTGGCAATGGTGCTGGTCTTACCGCAGGTAGCGGTGCAACACTCACTGCTGGGGGAGCTGCTGGAGGAGTTGTGGAGACAAATGCCTGTTCGTCTGGTTTTTGTAGCTGTTGGTTTAGGGGTTATGCTGGTGCGGGTGGTGGTCTTGGTGCAAATGGAGTTGCTGGAACTGCTCGTTCCGCTGGAAATATGTGCAATACAGACGTTTTTTTCGCTGCTGGTGGAACTGCTGGAACTGCTGGAAAAGCCATAGCATTAAATGGCAATACCGCAACACGCTCTGGAAGCGGTCAAACGCTTGGGAATGTTGTCTAACAAGAAACTAACACTTTAATGATATATTGCGTTAGAAAAATATGAAGCTATTAAAAAAACAAATAGGAACTATTAAATGACACTAGATCAAATTGCTAATCAGGTCTGTATTAAGACCCACGACACATCAGCTGGGGCGGTAGCTGCTGTTAAAACATTTTGCAGGAATCGCTACCAAATGATATGGGACAGCCAGCTTTGGGCGAACAGCATGGCTGTGACCACTCAGGCCATCAGCTCTGGAAGTTCCATTGTCACAATCTCTGATACGAACATGGATCTCCCTGTCGCAGTCAAGATCGGCACAACCGCAATCGACCCAGCGAACTACGGCTCGGCATTTATGATGGCACCAAGCTCTTTCACTGAGTCTGGCAATACAACATCCTTCGTAATCCTTTCAAGGTCTGACGCTGGCAATATCAGGCTTCAGCTTTTAAGTGCCCCATCCGAAAGCGGAACCCTTTCAGTTCTTTGCAAAACCAAGATCCGTATAACAAACAACGGCGTGTCTGCCTACCGCTCGATGGAGCAGGATGACGATGTGTGCGTGATCAATACCGCAGAGCAAGCACTGCTGACCCTTGTTGAGGCCGACATGCTGGAATACAAGCAGGCTTACGCCAAGGCTCAGGCCAAACAGTCCGAAGCTCTCACTCTTTTGTCATTAGCTCGCAACGTCGAGCGTTCACAAGGCGCATCCCGCTTCGAGGTCTCAGCTGCGTTTAACGGCGAGTGGAGCCGTGATGACTGGGACTACGGGGGAAGTACGATCAGCTTCCAATAAGCCATGCCTATTATTTTTGACGAAGCCCTAGATACGCCTCTGGTCTTCGACGGGCAGAGGCAGTTTAGCGGTGGGGAAGACTCCAACACTCAGGCCAGAATCTTGGGTGAGAACCAGTGTTCTAGTTTGGTTAATGTTGAACTGGATGAGAACGGATTAGCCCATACCCGCCTCGGACTTGTTCTAGCCCCATCCACTGGTGTTAGTTCCTATATTAGCGGTCTGGCTTCCTACAGGAATACAAGCACAACACAGCTGGTTGCATTCTACGGTGGTAATCTCAGATACCTTTCGTCTTGGAATACTGGATGGGTAAATGGCGCATCATCTGCGTATACGTCTGGTAATAGGGTTTATACGGCCACGGTAGCAGATAAGCTCTACTTTATTGATGGCTCTTCAGCTGGTCAGCTAAAGTACTGGGATGGTTCTGCTGTGACAACCGTGCCAACCAGTGGGGCAGTATCAGCCCCTGCTGGGATTAATAGGTTAATCAGTGCAAGGGGCAGGTTGTTTGCCGTAACCGAAAGCAATCCAGACACCCTTTATGTTGGTGATTTTTTAACGTCTAACTTTGACACTATATTGAATGCGATAAGGATTGGTGGAGATTCATCTCCCATAACGGCAATCGTTGAATGGACTGGTGACCGTATCGCAGTCTTCAAGGAGAACAGGGTATTTGTCGTAAGTGGTATTACCCAGACTTCTGCGGGTGGTTTCTCAGTCGAAACAGTTGAGAACGCCAACGGTGCCCTGAGCCAGTCGGCAACGCTTAGGGTTGGATCTGATGTTATGTTTATGTCCCGTGACGGAGTTCGGCTTCTGAGCCGTACACTGCAAGGACAGGAGCAAGCGGTCAGCCTTCCGATATCGCTACCAATCGAGGACAAGATCAAACAGATCGATATTACCCAGCCCAGCGAGATCTCGATGGTGTTTCACGAAAACACGGTGATCCTTTCCGCAAAGACGGTAACTGGTGGTGCTATCACGGTTGCTTTCGATACCTCCAACAAATGCTGGATTGGCGAATGGTCTGGAAGGTTCTACCCGTATACTGGACTTCAGGCGACAAACGGCATTGCGCTTCCTAATTCAGTTGCCGAAACGGCACTATTTACTGGCCTTGTTTTTGGAGACAGAAACGGGAGGGTGTATCTATGGAGAAGAGGGCATAACTTTAACTCTTCAGCAACACGAACATACTCTGACGATGCGTCAGCTACAAATGATAGCGGTGTTGGAATACCCACAAGCATCGCCACAAGGGGCATGACATTCGGTGAGGCTGGATCTAGGAAACTTGGGAACAAAAGCGAGATCGAGTTTTATAACTCACATGCAGTTGCAACCATTGAATACTCAATGGACAATAGTGATTGGGACACATTAAATACTGTGCCAACAGCGAGCGCACCGCTTGTGCTTCCACTTTATCTTCCTCAGTACTTAGACGGATACCCGCCAATCCAGACTCATGGTGATACCATGATCGATCAAGACTACTTCAGGGAAATCATATTCAGGGTCAGCTCGACCTCTGGGTATCTAGCAGTCCGTGGTATGTCCATATCCGCATACCTCCAGCCCTACCTAGTCACTTGACATCTGACAACTGTTAGGCATACAGAAGCATATATATGGGAGGAGGAGGATCACAGCCAGCACCAGCACCAGACCCCTACGCTGAAGATCGTGTAGATCAAAAGAGGCGTAGAGAGGCTTACGAGAAGGAGCGTCAAGAGGTTTACATTCCCAAGTCTAAGGAGATGCTGGCATCCAGCGATGCCCAGCGCAACGAGTGGTACAAGATGGTTAATCAGTACTACCGTGATACCAACCCCCTTCGTAAAGTAGCTGTCACAGATTACTCGGTTCCAGAGGATCAGCGTGGCCTCGGCCTTTGAGGAAGACCTAGACTCGATTCAGTCGTTCGTTCAGGAACACTACAGCCCCTCAATGTGTTGGGGCGACTTCAAGCCTTGGATGCGGTGGTACCGTGAAAACAAGCTGCTTGGCTATATCAAGGGTAAAGACGGGATAGAGGCTATGGCTATGGTCAGGTTTGTTGACACAGTCCAGAGGGCTATAGAAGACCCATACTACAGCGACCCATACTGTGACATATGCTGGATCGAGCTGGTTATAGCTCCGAAGGCAGAGAACCTAGCTAGGCTCATAGACCTGCTTCTTACCGTATGGGGTGATAGGCCAAAGTTCGCTGCAAGAAGGAATCACCTTGGTGGGGTTATAAAAGAGTACCCATTTAAAGTCCTGTCCAGACTCTCTTATAAAGGCTTGACCCGTCTGCTTTCAGCTTCTAAACAGATATAGATAACAAACTAATATGGGATCGCCTCCTTCACCTCCTCCTGCACCGCCACCCCCTCCATCTGTATCTCCAGCTGATACTGGTGCAGCCAACAAGGAGGCGATGGAATACTACGCAACGACAGGGTATCCATTAACATTAGAAGCATATCGTCAGGGGAAGGAAGCAAGCGTACCGACTGATATCGATATCATGCGTAAGACCTCGGATGCACAGGTCGAAAACGCAATCACACTTTCAAAGAAATACGGTACCGATGCCGTAGCAGAACAACGCAGAATCTTGGAGATGGCAGACCCCGAGCGGTTTAAGGCCAACCAACAGCTCGGTGAAAAGATCTCCAGCGAACTTGCTTTGGGATCTAGCCTATCAGCCGATCAGGCTCGGGTTGCAGAGCAGGACATCCGTTCTTCTCAGGCAGCTCGTGGAAACATGTATGGTAACGCAGCCAGTGCTGCCGAAGTTCTCGCTAAGTTTAACGTGGGTCAGCAACTCCAACAGCAACGCATCGCAAATACGCAGAGCTATCTTGGACTCTCCCCGATTGCCAACGGACAGATTGGTAGCCCTTCGACTGGTGCCTCTGGCTTCTCGCCTAACACAATGCAACCCATGCAGAACGCAGCTTTCTTGGGGGGTCAGCAATACATTCAGGGTCAGGGTATCAACGCACAGAACTATTCGACAGCGATGTCTGGCTATAACGCACAGCTTGCCTATCAGGCTTCCACCTACCAGCCGATGGGCGCACAGATCATTGGCGCAGCTCAGGGTATTGCTGGATTGGGAATGGGTATCGGTGGTCTTGTGTGCTGGGTGGCTCGTGAGGTGTACGGTGAAGATAATCCTGAGTGGATGGTCTTTAGGGAATGGATGTTGAGCATGGCACCGAAGTGGATGCTGAACGGATATATCAAGCACGGGGAACGGATCGCTAATTTCATCAGTGGTAAAGCAACCCTCAAGGGATGGATCAAACGCTGGATGGATACAAAGGTAAAACAAGTTCGCAGGGCTAAGGCCATCTGCGGATACGGAGCTTAATATGCCAGATTATTACGGAGGAGTAGCACAGGCTGGAGCGTACATGATGAACTCTGGTCTGGATGCAATTACATCGCAGAGGAAGCTGGACGCAGAGAAAGAGATGCAGGCTCAAAGAATTGCAGCTCAAGAAAGAATGCAGTCAGCTAGGTCTGGTGGGGGTTCTTTTGGTGGTAACGATCCAGTCTCAAAGGGCGCACGGTCTTTTAGTGCAATCACATCAGCACTGAATGCCCACTCAGACGAGCAGATCAATTTGATGGGCGAATTGTCGAAACTAGACAAGACAATGCAGGATCGTGGCTACGGAACAGATGAAGATAACACTGCGAAGCAAAGACTACAGGCACGACTGCAGAACAGTGACTATGCCATGAAGATGATGACCAAGTCTCTTGGTGGTGGGAAGTTCGAGTACAATACGACAGACGCAGACGGATCAACTGTTAAGGCAGTATTTGATTCGGCTGCAGACCTTGAGGCTTACAAGTCCATGTTTAAGGGCAACGCACCAGAGATCGCAGCTGAGAAGAACTCAAGCATTCTTGGTGGCATCTTTGGAAGTAAGGCAACTGCACCAAGACAAGCAGCCCCAACTGGCGCAGATATGAGTCCAGTACCAGTGGAGAGAAGCAAGCCTTCGTCAACCAGCGATCAGGTTGAATCTATGATGCAGGAAAGTGGAGTTGCTGAACCAGCGGAAAACCCAGCAGCAAGAGGTGGCACTGGTCGCCGAGTTCGCAGCAAAGAAGATATTGCGTCTGAAAGTGCGAACGACAGCAGGATGAAAATCGAAGCACTCAAAAAAGAATTTGAATCAGTTAAAGGGCAAAAGAACGCAAAAGGAAATGTGAACACTGCAGCCATGCGTAGAATTGCAGCAGACATTATCGAGGAAGAAAAGAAGCTGAAGTCTGGTAACTGATCATGGCGATCACACCTTGGGACGACATTAAAGCCCAAGTAGGGTACGACGAATTACCCACCGAGGGTAAAGTAGATACGATCAACAAGTACTCCCAGTACGTTCAGGAGTATTACACGCAGGTTGAGCCTAGAGATGAAAAGGAAGTTGGTCAGGCTTCCGACGAGTTTGTAAAGATTGCATCGCAGGATGCGCTGGGTGACCTCGGTGCGGTTGAGCGTGGATCTGCATTCCTCGGGAATATCTACAAGGGCGCATCTGGAACTTTCACATCAGCCTTTAAGGCAGCTGCCCTAGCCCAGCAAGCCATTGGCGAGTCTCTTGGAAACTACGATGACAACACTCCAGTCACTGAGCGTGATATCTATAAGATCGCACAGAATATCGACGAGAGTGTTAAGCAGACAACTGGCATCGAAGATCCCCGTCTACGCAATGATTTTATTAATACCTTACTGCCCCAAGGTCTTGGCAGTGCGCTTGGGTTCTTTGGTGTAGCTGCAGCAGCAGCAGCAGCTGCGCCTGAAGCAGCCGTTGGTGCTGTCGGACTTGGTACAGCAGCTGTGCTTGGAGCTGCAACAAACGCTGGGTCTACCTACGAGGAGGCAAGGCAGGCTGGGGCAAACGAGTTTACTTCGAGGGCATCAGCCCTAGCTGGCGGTGCTATCGGACTTACGGAGGCAATACCCCTTGGTGGTCTTGCTGGAAGATTAACGGCTGGAATTGCCAAGAGATCCATCCTTCGTGGTGTGGTCGAGGGAGCTACCGAAGAGTTCTTGCAGGAGACTGGTTCTCAGATGGCCAACAACTTCGTTGCCTCTAAGTTTGCTGGGTACGATCCGAACAGGGGAATCATGGATGGGGCACTGCAGTCTGGTGCGGTAGGACTCGTAACTGGAGGACTGATCGGTGGCGGTGTGAATGCAATCACCCGTGATAACGAGGCTTTCTATGCTGAGAAACTATCTGACGAGCTTAAGAGTAAAGCAGACCTAGCTGCATCACTAACTCCAGAACGACTGACACAGATTACTGAGGCAGCAAGAAACGCTAACACAACCACACAGCAGAGGATTGATATTGAGACTGGGGAAACAGAGACAACCTCAACCCCCAAGACTGTGTTCGGGGATCGGCTTGCTGGAGAAGTCCCAGACATTGGCCAGAACCCTGCGATCAATAGCGTACCCCTTGGTCGTAGCGTTAGTCAGGATGGGGATGGCAACAATACAGAGACATTTACTTTCCATACCCCTCAAGGTCTTTTGTGGGAGGCAGAGTTCAGGACGGGTCAGCCAGTCAGGGTTCGTGACGTAACAGATGACAGTCCACTTCTAAACCCAATCACTAGCCCAGCAGATCCGAGGACTGCGACACGATCCCAGTTCACGGGTCGCATCATCTCTCCAACCAGCAGTATTGCAAAAGAGTTTGGCTTGGAGACAGAGCAAGAGATGGATCGCAGGCTGATCGCAGAAGCCCAGCGTGAGATGCAGCTTGGCAGGGTTACAGACCAAACACTTCTCCCAGACAACCAGATCATCCCAGAATCCGTGTCACGAGATGATCGTGGCGTGGCTCGTCAGGTTGTCCTGAGCAATGAGATCGAACGGCTTTACAAGATCCGTGAGGGTGTACTCGCAAGGCAGATCCTTGTCGGCGAAAACCCTAACGCTGGCACAACCGAGTACGATCCTAACACGGCTAGAGAAGTTATCAGGTACGACTCAGAGGGTAACAAGATCGAGAATAAGCAGGAGACCTCGCAGAGGGTAGCCCGACTTAATCGCATGATCGGGATGCGGGAGACTGAGCTTCGTGGGCTAACGGCAAGACCAGAGGGATACATCCTAGCTTCCGAGCGTAACACACCGCCAAGCGCATCTCAGAAGCTCTCGCTTGTCCAAGGCTTCCAGAACCTGTGGAACAGCATCTCATCTCCAGCCCTACGCAATGCCATCACTTTTGAGGTGGGTGACATCACTCCTTTAATTGAATCGGGTCAGGTTCCAAAGGGTGCTGTTGCCTACTACAAGCGGGCTTCGGACGGCAGGAAGGCCATGATCTTCTTGTCGGACAAGCTGGCCACGATGCCTATGGCTCGCAGGGAAATGATCCACGAGCTTGGCCATGCCTTCTGGGACACACTCCCAGCTGGTGTGCAGGCTGAGATCAGGGGTCTATGGAGGGCAGAGACAGAGTCTAGGACAGGTGCTTTGTTCGATGAGTTTGGTGGACTGAAGGCCGAGGTGAGTCCTCGTGTTATGGAGTCAGTGCAGGAGTTCTTCTCTGAGCGTTTGGCTTGGACGAACGACCAGTGGGCTAAGGGACTCAGCGAGCAGAACAGTGTCATGGACAAAGCTGGTCGTGCTTTCAGAAACCTGCTCGACAGGTTCCTCCGATACACGGGTCACGGGGAAAGGCTGAACCTAGAGTTCAGATCATTCTTAGACCAAGGTGACAGGTTTAAGGGATTACGGACAAGGGTAGAGCAGGCTGTTCGTGCTGGCCGTGCTGGCATTAACGAGGAGCCACAGACTTCGATCCGTGGGCTTACTGGCAATGAAAACATTCAGCCGAAGAAGGAGCGTGTAGGAACCACTGGCCAATACGTTGGAATGCCAGAGGGTATTAATAGCCCAGAGAAACTTCAGGAGCTACAGGACAAGCTGCAGTCGCTTACATTCGAGGGCGAGGCTGGTAGATTCTGGTACGAGAGAAGCTCCGAAGAGATTCTTAAGATGGTGGGTGGTAATGTCAAAGACGCAGAAACTCTTGTTGCATTCATTGCTGCATACTCACCACAAAACAGGGTCTATCCCAACTGGGGTCAGGCAGTCCGTGCTTACGCAGAATACAAGCGTGGCCAAAAGATTACCCAAGGAAAGACAGGAAGAGATATTGAGCGTGGTCAGAGAATAGCCGATGGGGAGCGTTGGAGTGGAATCAAGACGAACAACTTCTACCACAACCTAATGATTCGGATTGACCCATCTCAGACAGTTAAAGGCGCAACCGTGGATATGTGGATCATGCGTGTGTTTGGTTATAAGTCAGACGCACCATCTGCCACACAGTACGCAGCTGCAGAAAACACGATTAAGGAGATAGCTAGAAGGATTGGTTGGGAGCCACAGCAGGTTCAGGCAGCTATGTGGGTTGCTGGCAAGGCAAAGTGGGAGGACATCATCTGGCCAGAGATTAAGGCCGAGGCAAAGCGAAAGGGTGATTTAATTCAGGTTGAGAATGAGGCTGGGAAGAAGAAGTGGGAGTTCAGGTCTAAAGAGATTGCTGAAGAGTATAGAAACAAGGCAATGAGCCGTGTGTTCGACAGTCTTAATGTAGACATCAAAGAAGCTGCAATGGACTTCAGTGATATGGCAAAGAGGAATCTCGCCACAGTCTCAATGGAGACAAGGTTTGGCACTACGACAAATGAACGCTGGCAGGATAATCTCAGCTTTGAGCAGCTACTCCAATATCATCAGCAGAAAGAACAAATCCTAACAGACACATCTGGCATCAACATCGTACTCCGTGAGTTCGGTGTACCGATGGATAACATGTATAGTGCTGTCGGGCTTTGGAAGTCGCAGACAAACCCACTCACCCAGATCGAGGTTCCAAGCTATCGAGATACTGGATCAAAGAGGTTTGCAGCTGATAAGAATATCAAGGCGAATCTGGATGACGCTATATCTGCACTTGGTTTGCTGCTTAAGCAGGATGGCATGGCATACCATCAGCCGTATTTTGACGCACAGGTAAAGGACTCAAATGGAGTTGAATTTAGGCTTGGAAGAAAGACTACTGCCGAAGAAACAGCCAAACTTAACGATGCCTTTAATAGTGGATATGCGATTGTAAATGTGAGGGATGGCTTCCGTGTCTTAAAGTTTGACGATTCGATGGATAATGTTGCATTCCATAAGGATGCAAAAGCAAGGGTTGAGTCAATCTTTGACGATAGTCAATCGATTCAAATGGACAGATTTGCGTTTGATGGCAACCTAATAGAGAACGATTGGAGCAAGAATACTAATGGCGAAAATTATAGATCTAGGATTAAAGAAAGCGGACGATCCGATATTCTCGGAAGGCTTGAGGATAACCTCCGTCCGCAGATCGAAAGGCTCGATGCCTATTGGAGAGGGATTGCAGAATCTGGTGGGAGAACAGAAACCGAGTCCGCTGGAAGGCAGGGAGCAGGAACTAAACAAAGCCCTCAAGTCGGAGGCATTCAAGAAGCAGGGTCGCCAGAAGTAAGAGCATCGACTAGGGGCGCACAGCCTCGCAACGAGGTAATCCAGCAGGCAGCTAACGACTTCTTTGAAGGCAGGATATCCAGAGAAGAACTAAACAGAATCTCCGAAGAACAGAAGCCAGCCCGTCCAGTAACATCCATCCCAATCCTCACGGATGATGAGGCAAGGTCATCTCTCGACGCTGGCAAGCAGGGGATGTACGGAGCTGCGAGAACTCTTGAGGAGGGAACTCCTGTCGGACTTCGGATTGATATCCCGTCTTATAACAGGACAGGCAACTATGTAGTTACCGTTCACAACCAAGCAGAAGGCAAGAGCAGGGTTGGTAAGGTTATTGGATACGACAGGATCGCTGCAGTAAAAGATGCGAGATTCTTTAATGCGTCAGAGAAGGTAACTCTTTCAATAGCCCAAGGATACTCGAAGACCCCACTTGCAACCGTCGAGGGTAAGTACATTCCAATGGCAAATGCGCCAGCTGGGCTACTTGAAAACTATCAGCAGGTTGGATTTGACCCACAACGTCACAGCTATTTCTACAGCAAGCAGAACGGCAACCCCGTCATCTCTGCTGATGAGGCTATCCTTATTGGGAATACTGTATTCGTTAAGGGTGCGGTTGAGGGCAACAGGGGTGACTTCTTGTTCTCTACACGGGGTGAGCAAGCCCCAGCCCTGATAAACGATATATCTCAAAGATTTAACCTCAGCCAAGAGCTACAGAAAGAGGTAGTTGAGAGAATAAGGCTACAAGGAATAACCCGTCAGGTTATCGAGGATGATAACGACTGGCAAAGAACAGCGATATACGAAGCCGTTAGAGATATTAGCGAAGATGGAATCCTGATATCTCAACTCCCTGAAAATAAGAAAGCATTGTTCTTAAGTGAAAAACAAAAAAACATTGATAACATAGTAAATATAGAACAGGGGTATGGTGAAGATGCTCAGGGGGATTTGCTGGACAATGAAGCCATAAGGTATGAGGGAGTATTAAATAGGCTCGGTATTGGCGAGGAAAGGCAGGCGCAGATAGGTGAGGCAGGCAAGCTGCTGAATAAAATAGAAAAGTACTTTGATAAAAGAGAAGCTATTCAACAAAATGCTGGAGACTATCTTGCATCAACTCGTGGTGAACAGGCAAAGAAGTTACTAGAACCCGTCATCTCCTTTGGCCGTCAACAGCTCCGCACTGGTGGTGCTTTACCATACGACATCTTCCGCATGACCGAGCAACGTGGATTCAACGTCAACGAGAAGATGCTTCGGGCGCAGAACGCAGTGTCAGATATCGAGGCAGCGGTGAAGCGTTCCTACGGCAAGTCACTCGACCAGCTCCCCGAGGTAGAGATCGCTAGAATTAACGAGGGTCTACAGAATCCTATGGCTAGGGCTAAACTTCCAACCGATGTTGCCTCTGCCGTCGGTAACGCCCGCAACCTGATCGACAGCCTGACCCAAGACCTGCTCCGATCTGGTGCAATCTCCGAAGATCTCAAGCCCGTCCTCGAGGCTAACAAAGGTGTCTACCTAAACCGCAGCTACGAGAAGTGGGAGAACCCCAACTACAAGAACCCCTTCAACACCCTGCCGAAACAGGTGCAGAACAAGCTCGTTACCACTGTCACATCCTACCTCCACAACAAGTACGCAAATGCGTACGCCAAGGAACAAAGCCTTGCCCGTGGTGAGGTGGCAATTAATCCTGATTCACAAACATACAAGAACGACTATCAGGCTGGCCTAGCCAAGGCTCGCAGTGGTGGCGTAACAAAGGCCGAGGTGGACGGTCAGATCGAATACCTTGCCTCGCCTGAAACCGACAGCCCATTCGGCCAGATCGGTAGCGGGCTGACTAAAGATCTTTCCATCATCACTGCCAGAAAGAATATCCCCGAGGAGATCCGCATGCTGTGGGGTGAGATCAAAGATCCTCGGGTTAACTTCCTTAAGTCCGTCCAGAAGATGTCTGGGTTTCTCGAGGCACACAACATGCTCAAAGGAATGCGGGACGCTGGGATGAATAAGATCTTCTTTACCACTCCACGCACTGGGTTCACGACCAAGCTGGTATCGGACGGAAGCAGGACTTCCAGCCCGCTCAACATGTTCATCGATGGCATGAGTAACGATGTCTACACCAGCGAGGAGATCTCCACCGCACTTCGTAATACATTTGGTGGTCGTGCCAAGGCTCAGGACTTCTTGGGCAAGATGGGCGAGCTTTACCTCAAGGCCAACGGATTCTCCAAGTTCGCCAAGACTGTGCTGTCCGTGCAGACGCAGGTCAGGAACTTACTTGGCAACGGGTCGTTCCTAGTCGCCAACGGATACATCTTCTCGCCTGACGGGATCACGGCACTCAACAAGCTCAGGACGCTGGCACTTCCTTCCGCTGGTACTCAGCTCGGGATTAACAAGAGCAAAGAGTTCCGTGACTACAACGCCAAGCTGACTCGGCTGGGCATCCTCGGGCAAAGCGTATTCGCCAATGAAATGGAGTCATACTTCAAGGATGCGAACGTAAGCACAGCTGCCGACTTCCTAGACAACCATGTTACTAAAGGGCTAAAGGCTATTGGCCGTGGTGCCACCAACCTTTACCAGCTGGGTGACGCAATCCCCAAGATCGTGGCCTTCGAGGTCGAGCTGTCCAGACTCAGGAAGGCTTACCCAACCCAACCGTTGTCCAAGCTGGAGCCTATGGCAGCTGATAAAGTTCTTAACCTCCTGCCTACCTACAGCCGTATCCCTCGCCTTGGCAACGTCCTCCGCTCCCAACCTTTCGTCGGTGCTTTCATCAGCTTCCCGCTCGAGGTGGTAAGGACTGGCTACAATCTTCTCGGCACAATCAACGACGAGCTGAGGAGCGATAACCCTGCCATCCGTCAGGCTGGTGCCTACAGGCTGGCAGGAACCATGATGGCCAGCATTGGATTCAGCGCAGTCGCAGCTGGCATCGCATCTGCGATGGGTATCGATGACGATGAGGATCAGGCAATCCGCAAGCTGGATGCACCTTGGGATAAGTATGCTACCAAGCTGTACCTTGGCCGTGACGATAAGGGTAACGTCAATCAGGTCAACCTGTCCTACGTCGATCCGTACAACTACTTCCGTGATCCTATCATTGCCCTGATGAAGATGGACGGAACTTGGGATCAGAAGCTACTGGAGTCTGTGAAGACAGCGTTCCAGCCCCTGTACGGTGAGCAGATCCTAGCCAGCAAGATCCTTGATATATCACGCAACACCAAGGGAACTACGGGTGGCAGGGTCTACAACCCAGAGGCAGACCTAGCCTCGAGGGCAGCTGCCGTATCTGCCCACATGTTTGATGCCTTCAATATCGGAACCGTTGTTTCATCCGTCAGGGTCTACAAGGGTCTTACTGGTCAGGTGACCCAGACTGGCCGTGCCTACGACCCAGCCCTCGAAACGATTGCAACATTAACTGGTCAACGAGTTGTCACTTTAGATCCTCGCCAGAGCTTGGGCTTCACTGCCCGCAAGTTCAGCAACAGGCTCAACGATGCGACAGGGATCTTTACAGCTGCCTACTACGACAGGAGCAACGTGAGCAACGAGGCAAGGATGGAAGCCTACAGGCAGATGAGAAGCTCCCGTAAGGAGATCTTCAACGAAACGTCTGGAATCATTAGTGCAGCCATGAAGCTGGGTGTGAGCAGGGGAGAAGTGATGAGGATTCTTAAAGAGCAGGGTGTGAGCATGGACAACTCAAGGGCACTGCTGTCTGGGAATGTGGCCGTCTACAAGCCAGCCAAGAGAGAGATGAAAGGTGACGCTATTCGGTTTGGTCAACAGGTGTACGCAGAACAATAACTGCGTTACGACCAACACGCTTGCCGAAACAAGTCTCCCCACCCCTGCGTCCAAGCGCAACGAAGTCTCCGTCTTCATCCATCTCCCCAATATAGGAGTGTCTAGGACTGGAGATAAAAACGGAACGCTCCTCAAGGCCATCCTGTTTATCAACGGAAAGGTAGCCACCGAAGTTATTGGGGATAATTTCCTGAGCAAAAGAAAGCGAACCAATGCTGAGTAATAAGATAAGTGCTAGTCTCATGGATTCAATTTACCTCAAGCTCGCAGAACTGGCAAAGAAGAGCTGTGTCATACGAAGCGGTAAGATCACCCTTAAGATCCCCGTGATCAAATACGCCGAAAACTCGTTTATCTTTTTCCTTATAGATTCAGAGGAGCAGTGCGCCATCAACCTCAACGTGAAGCTATATGATTTCTTTACATCTAGGGGCATCTGGCCAGATTTAGAGGGTGGGTACTTCATTGTCTCTGAGTTAACATTGCTTCTGGAAGCCATTGATAGTGAGTACTCTGGAGAGAAGAAGTTCAACTCTTCTACAGCGCAAAGCAGTTAGAGTAAAAGTCCATTTAGGTTTATGATCAGAATGATGGAGTGTCTGCTTCTGTCTGTTACTGTTGATATTTGTCACTATTAATCACCTCTTTTTGCAGGCATCGTTAACATTAGGTTAACAAATTTCAGGCTGGTTTATTGGATGTTGTGATCATCGAGGAAACTTCAAGTAGCCCAAGTTTCGTGCTGCAATGATCCCCGTTCTTTACCCCAAAGATAATCCCCTTCCCACCCAGCCCGTGATCGCCAATCCTAAAGGCACCGCCAAACCGCTTGGACTTATCCTTGATCAGCCACTCCTCATCCACAAAAAGAACTTCCGTACTGCTGATTTTAATCGGGGCTAAGTACCCTCCTATGATCTTCTGAATCTCCTCAAGATGCCCCTTAACCTCAATCTCTGAGATGGCTGGAGTGGCAAGCGGGTCGATCAGGATAGCTCTCATTGCAGTATCCCAATCGCATCCCGAAGGGAATCTTTGGAGATGTGGGTATACCGCTTCGTGATAGCCCAGCTGGAGTGACCAGCTAGCTGACTGATCTGTGCCATACCAGCCTGCTTCTCTGCCATCATGGAGATAAAGGTGTGACGAAGATAATGGTGGGTCGTATTGATCCCAGCCTCCTTCATGGCGTTAGCTACCTTGGTTCCAAGGTGGTTCGCCCGAAGGGGTATAAGCCTAGCGTTGCTGACGAGATCCATCTTGGAGAAGACATCCTCGAGTACTGGGTGAAGTGGCAGCTCCTGTACTTTCGGGGAACCCTCACGGCTACCCTTTCTCCTGCGGAAGATAATCGTCTTGGAATTAAAGTCGATGTCCTCACCGTAAAGGTTCACGCAGTCACCAACCCGTGCCCCAGCGTAAAGCCCCAACAAGATGGCTAGGAGTACAGATCCCTTGGCATGACCTATCAGGGCATCGATCTCCTCCTTCTTGAGGCACCGCCTCGGGGTCTTTGGAGTTCTCTTGAATTGGATCTCAGACCAAGGGTTCTTTGTGGCAAGGTTCCTCTTGATACCCCATGTCCACAGGCTGGAAATTAAGGCACGATAAAGCTCCTTACTGTTATCGTGCAGGTGCGAGAGGCAGGTAGACATGAACTGATCACATTCATGCACCCCAATGGATGTGACCTTCTTTGCGCCCATATGCTGGCACAGTCTATCCAGCACGGCTTTCTTCTTAGTTGCCGTATACAGGGCAAGGGAAGGCTTCGACTCCCAATACTGCCCGATCATGTCTGATACGTTGGCTGAATTGTCAACGTATGGTAGGCCATGCTTGTTGCACCCCTCCATCATTCGATACTTTTCGAGGACTGCTCTGGCTACCTCGTTGGGTGACCTTCCAGCTTGGAAGGTGGATACACCCGACTGCCTACCGTCAATACGGTAGTATACATACCAGAACTGTCCCCTCTTGACCAACGATGCCATTTAGCTGGACGCTTGTTTGGCGTTGTAGGTCATTGCCTGCCTCAACATGAACACCATCTTCGGCGGGTGATTGCTCTCAGTGAGGGAGCGGGACATCTCGTCGATGGCCATCACGCTTTCGATGATGATGCTGTTCTCCGAACGGTCGAGTAACTTACTCATCCGCTCGGCTGCTTGTTTCATTTCCTTCGGGCATCTCAGCCCGATATTATACGCTAACGCACCACTGGCAGAACCAGTGACGGTTTTTGTAGCTCTTGTTTTCATAGTGACAAAATATGACAGATGACAACTGGTGTCAAATTAAAATAATTTGTAAGCAGATGTTGACATTTGGTGGCAGATTGTTACTTATCCCATATGTCACAACCAAAACAGCACCGAAAAAAGTATTCTCCAGAGGAGATTTCACGAATCAGCACACAATCTTGGTGGACTCTTCGTGACACCGCAATCTATCTGAACCGCACCTACGGATCTGTCCGTAACTGGGCTGCGAAAGTTTCTCTGAAAAGATGTCCGAACGACAAACGATTAACCTGCAAGCGTTGGGTTGATAGTGCCCTTTTGGGCAAGTCATAGGACAGCATTTGTCTCACGGCAAATGTATTATTACTAAAAAACAAAATAGAAAGGACGGGAATATATGAAAGAAGTAGGTGGATTAAAGGCAATCGACATGAAAGGGAAGGCGTATGTGATGGTGCATACACGAGTGAGCGGTTTTCATGCGATGTATCCGAATGGTCGGATCGAGACTGAGATTATTGGAGATCCAGCCAGCCATGTATTTATGCGGGCGAAGGTGACTCCGAACGTCGAGCATCCCGAGCGTTACTTTATCGGGCACAGCCAATCCAAGTGGACTGGCATGATTGCTGGGGCAGCTGCCCTAGAAGTGGCAGAGACCTCTGCAGTGGGTCGTGCTTTGGGCTTCCTGAATATCGGGATCGAGGATGGGCTTTGCTCCTCCGAGGAACTCGACAAAGCGAAGGCCGTGACCCCTCAGAAGTCAGATAACATCTTCTCTCTGGAGCGGGAGCTGGTTAAGAACAAGTCCACTGAAAGCCTTGGCGAATTGACCGAGGCATTCATCAAGATGTGCGACCAGCACCAGCTGACCGATGGCGATCTCTACAAGTTTGCGAGATCCCTTAATTCTTCATCTTGTAAAAAACTTGGCATCAGTTTCCCAGCGGTGCCAGCGAAGACCGACAAGATCGATGAGCCTTTCATTGGTGTGGCTGATACCGCACTACTGTCGGCCATCGTCAAGCACGGCAAGCTCGTGGTTGAAAGAATCAAGGGCGAAGTAAAATGACGGCCAAGTTTGGAGAATGGAAGACTGCCACGTTCGGTGAACCAAGGGACGTTCCTGTCTCTAAGAAGAGCTGGGATCGGGCAATTAAAAACATTCATACTAAACAACCGAAGAAAACCTCTTCGGGTAAGAAGCGTCTGCCAAGCAGACGCAAGGTAAAATAGCATATCCCTTTTGTGATATGGATTACGAAACCCAAGTACTAGCAATGGAGGCAGCTGTAATGATTATTTTCTTAGTCATTGTAGCTAAAGGATTATGAGGACAGTTCAGCTATTTCTCGACGAGCCACACCAGAAGTACAGGAACAAATACGGGGATATCCTGCCGTCCGTTACTTCAATAATCGGAAAGCATATAGCCATTCCCCAGCTAGTGCCTTGGGCATTTGGGCTAGGCAAGAGAGGCAAGTGTCTCGAGAAGGATGGTGGTAAGAAGCGGAGGATCGGATCGATATTCCACTTCGGTGCCCACGGCTTCCTTGATGGATTTAAGTGTGACTTCAGTCTGTGTGCCAAGGACGAGGTCGAGTGTGCCGAGGAGATGATCGAGGGATTCAAGAAGTGGTGGTGGAAGAGCGGTCTGGATCGCATCCACTGCGAGCTTCAGCTTGCCAGTGATAAGCACGGCTTCGGTGGAACTGTAGACCTTATCGCTCGGGATAAGCAGGGGAGGCTGGTGCTGGTTGACTTCAAGACCAGCTCATCCCTCAAGCCCCAGTACGAACTGCAGATGGCTGGTTACAAGATGCTCTACGAGGACTGCCACCCGTTCGACGAGGACATTGAGGCAGTAAAGTTACTTCGTATCGGGTACGAGAACGACATTGAGGAAAGAAACTTTGAGGACTTAACCCCGCAGATGGAGGCGTGGAAAGCGATCTTGCGCTTCCATTCTGCATACAAACAAATCGAAGATCGCACGAAAGGACAGAAAACATGGCCACGGAAACGCAAGTCAAAGGCATCAAGCTAAACCTGTTTGGAAACAAACGGGCAGAAGAAAACCCGAAGGCACCTAAGTTCGCCAGCCCTCGCAAGAAGGATGGAGAGAAGTGGGTGGACGAGGCGATTGAGATCCCTGCTGGCAAGTACAAAGCTGCTTGCTGGGTGCGGGACGATAAGAACGGCAACAAGATGTTGTCGATCACACTCACCGATGTGGGTGGCACCGTCTCGGGTGGTGATATCTTTTAGTGAAAGATAAACCATTCTGGGAAAAGGAAGCTGCTGGCAAGAGGCTTGGAAACAAGCTCTCGCCTAAAGCAAAAGCCTATGCAAAGGCCAAGGCCAAAGCTGCTGGCAGACCCTATCCCAACCTAGTGGATAACGCAGCTGCCTCTAGGAAGTACTAATCGGTAAGCCGAGATGCCAATCAATTCTTGCGCCAAGGGTAAGCGTGGAGAAAGAGCATGGAGGGATTTCCTTCGTGCCGTTGGTATCTCGGCTCGGAGAGGTAGGCAGTACTCGGGTTCCCCAGACTCTCCCGATGTTGTGTCGGATGACGGCATGCACTGGGAGGTTAAGTGGGTTGAGAACCTGAATGTGTGGAAGGCCATCGAGCAGTCGGTCAGGGACTGCGGAGCTGGAAAGGTTCCAGCGGTAGCCTTTAAGAAAAACGGAACAGACTGGCTGGTTGCCATGAGAGCTGAGGATTTCCTTAAGATCAAGGGCAACTGCCAAGCAGATGAAACTAAAACGGAGGTTAAAGGAATATGGATAAAGCATTAACTGCATTGTTCTTAAGTGTCTGCATGAGCAACGCAGACCCGATCAAGGTCAGGTTAACAACCTATCATCGTGGTGAGGATTCATACACTCGGAGACTGAAGAGTGCCTCTGGCTACACGCTCAAGGAGGGCATCTCAGTTGCAGCTGACCCTCGGGTATTCGGCTACGGGAACTGGATCTATATCGACGGCATTGGTGCCCGTCAGGTTCACGATACTGGGTCTGCTGTGATCAGCAGGAAAGCAAGCGGTGGAAAATTCCCCGTGATCGATGTGTTCTTTCACAGCCGTAAGGATGCGGAAGCGTTCGCTAATTCCCACAAGTACGCACTGGTATACCGATGAAGGACTTCGCCATGTTTGACTCGGAGATCGAGGGTCGTGTCCTTGCAACCGCAATGTCCGATCCAGATGTTCATAAGGAAATCTGTGGCTGGTCTTCCGACCTGTTCGGCAATCCAGTCTCCAAGCAACTCCACTCTTTGATGGTCAGGCTCGGTGCCAAGGGCGCACCTGCCGATCCAGTGCTGTTGGTTGGCGAGCTGAAGAATGGTGAGCGTCAGATGATGACCCACTTCGTTGGACAGCTTGCGACCAAGGATCTTGTACCAACTGCCAAGCACCTAGCTTCCTTCGAGGACAGGCTGGTGGAGATGGCCAGACTGCGTTCGATGTATGTTGCAGCTGAGAACTCTCTGCGACTGATTAAAGATGGGGCACCATCAGCCGAAGTGTCGGCATCGATGGAGGAGTATACCAACACAACCAGCCTCGGGAGATCCAAGGGAGTTGACATCGGGGATGCAGCCCACTCGGTAACCCAGAAGGCAAGAGACCTTATCAGGACTGGGGCTACCTACTCTGGCCTGCCCACTGGATACTCTGAGCTGGATCATTGTATCGGAGGGCTGACCAACGGGCACCTGATCCTACTTGCTGGGTTTACCAACATGGGTAAGTCGGCCTTCGCTATTCAGCTTTGTTACAACGCACTGAAGAACGGCAACAAGGTCGGGTATATTTCGATGGAGCTTACCGCTGGTGACATTGCCGAGCGTATGATCGCACTGTCCGAGAGGTTCAGCACGGATGAGCTGAGAACACTTGGAAGCATCACGCCAGATCAGCTGGCCACGCTGGACTCCGTTGCGAACGAGATGCGGGAACTCCCGCTGGTGGTGATGGATCGCCCGACATGGTCGGTCAACGAGATCAGGGCTGAGGCCAGAAGGCTGAAGCGGAAGGGGTGCAAGCTCCTCGTCATCGATCTACTCGGCAAGGTCAGCGTCGATACCAAGAAGCAGGACAGTAGGGCGAGGGAGCTTGAGCTTGTGGCAGTGCATACCAAGGCACTTGCCAAGGAGCTGGACATTCCGATCCTCGGTTGCGTCCAGCTGAACAGGCAGTCTGTCTACGACTCACAGGCAGAGCTTCACCATCTAAAGGACTCCAACGGACTGGCCGAGAACGCCGATGAAGTTCTCATACTTGACCGCAGGAACCCCAAGATTAACGACTTCAAGCTATTTGTTAAGGTGAGGAAGTCTCGTCGTGGATCGAACCACTCAGACATCCCATTCAAGTTTAACCCGAAGCACCAGAGTTTCCGTTACGAGAAGCCAGATGCACTATGAAGATCGAAGTTAAAGTTCAAGGCAACTGCGAACAGTATCATTTGACTACTACCAGCTTCCTTGGAGAATGTCGCCTCGGCTCACGATGGGTTATGGGTGGAGACCTGCCCGATCTCGGATGGGATCAGCCTACAAAGGTATTGGCCGAGGAAGCGAGGAAGCAGTGGCAGTCTTATATCGACGAACGTCAGATCAACAGAAGCAAATCATCTCGACGAAGGGGGACGAAGTGACCACTTACGAAGACCAATCGAAGCGGGCACTGGAGATCGGCCTTCAGCAGGCAACCGAATGCAATGAGCGTTTATGGCTACACAACCGAAGAATGTTTGGTGCCCTTTACCATGTACACGAATCGATCAAGGCCATGAAAGAAAAGCCCGAGTGGATGAGCAGAGTTGTTGCAGCACTCGAGGACAAGGAGCCGTGAGCTGGGATGGATATTGTAATCTCATTGTTGAAGGACATGTGGTGCCTGCTGGGTCTTGGTTTATACGCCCCGAGGGGCAACAAGGTTTTACCGAAGACGATCTCATCTACTACACCAAGCCTGATGGAACTCAGGTGGGAACAAATGCGAGCGAGGTCGAGATCGTTGACCCCGTCTACGGAAAGGTTTACCCGTGATTACCTTCCTTCCTAACGAACGCTGGGTTCAGACACCCAAGGGCGAGGGGCTATGGCTTGCCCTGATTGACTACGGAAAGACCGACAACCCTGTCTACCTGATCGAGCTGAACACTGGAGAACATATCTGCGTGGATATGTGCGAGGTCAGGGGAACTGAGAACGCCATGTACGGACTGGACAGACCAAGCCAGCCAGAGAGGAAGATGTGACACACACCACTTGCATGACCGCACCCATCAGCCGTTACACTCCAACAACCGAGGAGCTTGCGGAGACTGCATATCGAGCAGTGATCGACACCATGAACGAAAGCCTAACATCTGGCAAACATGGTGACGGTTCATGGAACCAAGGCGTTGAATCTGACCCACGCTGGCACCTGAGTAGGGTAGCCAGACATGCCATACAGGCAGTCATGCTGCTGGATGGTGTGGATCTGAAGGATCAGGAGTCGGTCAGAATCCATACAAGAAACGCATTGGCCAGATCCTGTCTAGCCCTTGCACAATTAGGAGGATAACAAAATGCCAGTCATAATCTTGCCAAAGCCGAAAAAAGAATTACCCTCAGTGGAGGTCGCAGTGAATAGTGGGAAGGGAGAACCTTCCACGGGCACCGTCTGTTCCTCAGTATGCAGCCCTGTTAAACACACTGCCGACCCTTTATTTTTAGATACTCCAACTGTTAAGCAGGACATGACAGCTGGGGTGTGTAGCCCGCTGGTGTTCACACCGAACCAGTGTACCTCGATCATCTTGGATGCACAGGTGACTGGGATGGAGAGGGCTAAGATTCTAAGGGGAGGGAAGTCGATCAAAGGTTATGCGAGGACATGCTCCTCGGCATGGCTCCCGAGGAACGACAAGAACGATTGGATGTATAAGCGGATGATTGAGGCCACGGCTGAGATCAACGCAAACAACTACGGGTTCCAGATCGATGGCATTCAGTCCATCCAGATCCTGCGGTACCAGCCACTCCAGCGGTTTGATTGGCACTATGACACCTACCCAGATTCTGGCAGGAAACTAACCGCAGTCGTTAACCTGAGTGACCCGAAGGATTATGTCGGCGGTGGTCTCAGGATGTTGGGTGAACTCCACAACAAGAAGTATGTGAGGGATCGTGGTGCAGGGGTCTGGTTCCCTAGCTGTCTAAAGCATTGTGCAAAGGCACCTTGGTGGGGCGAGCGTTGGGTTCTGGTTGCTTGGTTCCTCGGAGGAAACTTCCGATGAAGTTCACCAAGGAATACCTGCAGGAGGCAGCACCCGAGGCGATGAAGGCAGACGGGTACGATGACTGCATCGTCGGGATTGGTTACAGGTGTGGATCAAAAGCCGTGCTGGTCTACGACATCGACATGGTCGTGGAAAAGATAATGAAGAGGGATGGCTGTAGCTACGACGATGCCCTCGACTTCTTCGAGTACAATATAGGCGGGGCTTATGTTGGTGACGGGACTCCCTTGTTTATGAATCGGAGGTTCGACCCGTGATCCAAGAACTCCCCAGCATTCTTATCAGTGCAGTTGTTGTGCTTGGTTTACTAAGCATCTTCCTCGTCGGGTTTATCTTTATCTGCGACGAGATCATCCAAAGGTTCAAGTGATCAAGGTTCGCCTCGAGCTTTATGAGATGCAGCTGGCCTGCTTGGTTGGCAAGGCGAGGAACTTGTCGGCACTCGTGAAGTCATCGAGGGATGCGTACCCTAGCGACAGCCAGAACGCATGGGGTCAGCATATCGACGGGGCGGGTGCAGAGCTGGCGTTCGCCAAGTTCATTGGCCTGTACTGGGACGGGTCGGTGGACACCTACCGAAGCGGGACGGGGGATCTTCCGTTCACCCATGTGGATGTGAAGCACTCCCGAGATGGTAAGTGGAAGGTGAAGGAAAGGGACAGGGGGGAATTGGTTTTGGTTAGGGGCACGATGCCCGAGTACATCATCGAGGCGTACTGCACTGCCGAGGATGTTAAGAAGTATGCTCCAGCATATAGCGAGCCTAAGTTGTGGGCGGTGCCCGAGGACGAGAGGCAGAGGGATTTCACAAGCCTCAGAAAAAAGCTGTGGCGTAGGGCATTTGATGCGAGGGAGGGATTGAACCAACCCCCGATCAAATCCGCTACCGAATTACATAAGTGTATTTCAGTAGGGTCTCTGTAGCCGTCTGCGTAGCAGATGCTAACAGGATAAAAGAAAGACACAGGGTCAGTCCGATAGCCACCCCGCATAGAACAAGCGTGGTTGCACGAGCCTCCCGAATCTTTCTGTCAATAGTTAACTCAATCATCTGTTCCTCCTTTCTGTTTTTATCTGTCTCCGTACAGGGGTAACTCGAACTTGGTATTGAACCTATGCTCGAGCCACTTATCTATTGAGACGAGAGATCCTATGATCTCTTTCTTTTCTTTCTGTGTTATGGCTTTCGCCATGACCGAGTCTTTGCCAACACGCACGATGTGCCTGAGCCAGTACCACTGATTGATATTGGGGCAGGACTTCATGTTGTTACCCTCACGCCGAATGCGTTTCCGCATTAGCTCGGAGTGAGTGCCGAGCAACACACCCGACAGACTCATTTCGTTTTCTCCTCGATGAACTCCAGCAACGCCTCTCGGACAATCGATCCGAGTGATCGGTCACCAGACTCCTTCGATATCTTCTCCATGTCTGCCCGTATTTCGTCGGGCAGGTTGACACTAATTCTCATAGCTCATCTCCTCCTGTACCTGTTCGAGACCAGCCCGAACACTTTCTTTGATGTGAACCTCTGCGACACTCTCGTCGAGTTCATCCGTACTTCGGATGACTCCCTCGTCTTTGAGTGTCTCGAGGATGGTTGCAGCAATCGTGTCGAGTGCTTCGTCATCCTCAAGAAGCTGGGTTAGCTTCATTATTTTCTTCCCTTTCTTGGTTGTCTGTCAGATCACGAACAGCCTTGAAAAGCTGTTGGAGCTTCCAGTTGTTTTCGTTTCTCAGCTTCTCATCATGGATGCTGAAGTTGAGTCGCAGGTCGCATGAGATGTGGCTCGCATGATTCCCGCTGATCGTCAGGTCGACTCCGACCTTCCCGACTTTCTTCGTGTGCTTACTCGACGGCCACTCCGAGCGGAGACACTTGTCGAGTGAGTAAGATGAGTTCTTGGTGAAGACATCTTCCCTTGGATCATCGAGACGGAATTTGCTTCCCTTTATAAATCCAAGAGACCTCCTCAAGGCAAGTACTGTCCTCCTGTTACGCCTCCTGTTGACTGCATGGAATGCGTTCTCCGACTCGTACTTTGCGGGTAGCTCCCCAGCCAGCTTGTTCAACTCAGCGAACAGGGCTGGCACATAGGCCAAGCTGTCGCTCTTGAATCTCCACTTGATTGGTAGCTTGTAGTACTGGGAGAGAACCAGCCCCCAGTCGGACTGGATGCAGGTTGCCTCACCTCGCCCGCCTTGAAGGTAAACTCTTATGTCTGATCCACGGACAAAGATTTCTCCTAAGCCGTGGAGCTGGGAATAAGCCTCGGCCTTTTCCTGTATCCACAGACTCGCCTTGTGCCACGCATCGTTTGATTGCGTGTCCCAAGTTGCCTTGCTGGGGATCAGTCGAGGGATGTTTCCCCCGAGGGCATTTGTCACCGCATTCCTGATGATCCTTTCCGACACCTGCTTGGGTAGCAGGGACAGGAGGTTGGTCTTGGTGACCCAAACCTCCTGACCCTTGCCAGCTCTGTTTTTAATTACGCTCATTTTGCCACCACCTTTCTCTTGCTGGATTTGTTTCGCTTTAGTTTAGGGAAGTGCTTGCCGTCTCTAAGATGCGAGATGTCTCCCGCAAGGTAGTAGGCAAACGCCTCGGTCAACCCGTAGGCCAAGGCCAATGCTGGATCTGTAAACCCAAAGTCACTGCTTATTGATCCAGCCTTAGCTTCCCAGCAGGGTGAGGAGGTGGACGGAACGAACCGACCATCCTCAGTGCGACAGAGTAGAATCTCAATCTCTCCGTCACCCTTGGCGAAGATGGATGGAGTAAACTCCCAGCCATGTCCGTCCTCTGGCACACCGCTCCTACTGATCAACTGTTTCGCATAATCTGTTGCCTTGGGTCGGATGATTGATTCGATATCGTTAATCGAATCTGAGTCATCTTCTCCGTATAACCTCTGACACTTTTCGTATGCGTTATTAAGTTCAAGAATCTTTGACCTGTCAGATTTGCTGAGTCGGTCAAATATCTCTTTGATGTGTGTTTTGTTTTTGTTGTTCATGTTGTCTGTTCCTTTTAGTTGTGGCTTGGGAGCTGACCCACATTGGGTGAGCCAGCTCCCTCGCCGATTTGTCATCCCTCCCGAGGGATGTTGACCAGCTCCCCATACGGGGGCTGGATGCCTTCAGTGTTGGAGTGGATCGCCCAGACAGTCGGGCAAACCTCAGCTCCCCAGTTGCTGACTTGGCCGTCAGTGATGAAGACATGTGCCTTCACCTCGTTGCCCTGACTGATCAGGTCATCGAGTTTCACCGAGGCATCGTCGAAGTCTGTGCCACCACCGCCCCGCAACTTGGGGAGGGGATCGCCGTCGAGGTATTCCTCGAAGCCGTAGTGTTCGGTATCGCACGAGCCGATGAAGACTTTCGCCTTGATCGACTGGGCACACTCCTGCACCTCGGCGATGGCCTGCTCGTAAAGCTCGGGGCTGATGCTCCCCGAGGTGTCCACCGAGATCGCCAGTACGCCTGCACCCTCAGAGCTGAGGCTCGGGAGGATTGCGGTGCGGTGACGGCGAGATGGCCTACGCCAGCTCCAGTCATCGTTGGTCTTCTCGGTCAGCAGTCGGCGAAGTGTGTCCCGCCAGTTGACCGCTGGTTTGCGTGAGCTACCCAGCAGTCGGTCAAGCCCAGCGGGCAGGTTGCCAGCGAGTCGGGCTGTAGCCTCTGCACCAGCTACTGACTGAAGAATCTTTTCAGATACCTCGGCCTTCTTCGCTTCGCTCAGTGGCTTGCCGTCCTCGGTTGGGTCTTCAACCTTGCCCCACTCGGATGACTTGTCTGGCTCGCTGTCAGACGATTGCTCGTCGGACTGCTCATCGCCACCAGCTCCCGAGCTGGATGACTTGTCATCCTGTTTGCTGGATGACTGGTCATCCTGCTTCTGCTGTTTCTGCTTCTGCTTCTCAGCCCTGTCTTTTGCCAGTATCTCGTAGACCTGATACTCGGACAGGTTGCGGTACTTTTCATCGAGGAGACCGCCCTCGGGCAGGTAGTACCCGCCGTCTTTTAGAATCAGGTTGATGACATAGTCACACGCCTGATTCCAGAGCTGAGGGTCACGGCTTCCACGATTGACCGAGTGGAGCAGTGCGATGTGAAGCACCTCGTGAGCGATCAGCCCAACAACCTGCCTCACATCCAGCTTCTCGAGGAAGCTGGGTGCGTAGCGGATTCTCGTGCCGTCCGTGCATGCCGTCTCGACTGCCTCGTCCAGCTCACTGGGCAGACCGCATGCGATTGCCCCGAAGAACGGGGCATCGCACACGATCCGCACCCGAGCCTTCTCGAGTATCGACTCTGCAGATAGTTTTTTCTTGTTCATCGCTGAACCTCCTTTTTGTTAGGCCACCAACAGGTGACCACGATTCGCTACCCACTCTCCGTAGTGCGGGCAGATCTCAACTTTTGGTGCGACCTTGGTCGCTGTCTTTGAGGCGAAAGCCTCGAACGCCTCGCCGAGTCGAGGGATGTAGCTGAAAAACGCTTTCGAGTTTTTCGCATCAACCTTCAGCCTCGCCGTCAACGCACCGATCAAAGCCCACCGAACCTCGGGCTTGGTCGGCACCGATGCCTTGGCGGGATTCGCCAGTATCTCGTCGGGCAGAGTTGCCAGCCCCTCGTAGACCGAGAGGAAGCCGTGCAGGTCAACGCCCGCCGTCCCGAGCGAGGCGGTGAGCCAAGCGGGAGAGGTGAGCTTTGCCTTCACGAGTCTGTCAACTGCCTCCCACGAGCGAGGACACGCCACTTTCTTGGCGAACTCGGCGGTGGGTTCTTCAGCGAACCGATCAGGTCGGAACTGCAGGAAGCTGAGAATCTCGGGGGAGATCCCAGCACCGCCTGCCCATCCGAGCCAGTGGTTGAGGTCGGGCAGAACTTCGATGGTCGCATCGAATCGCCCGATCAACGGGGAGATGAGCCAGCCCACGCCAGCCCGATCAGTGCGGGCATTCGTCGCTCCGACGAACTGCACACAATCGGGGATGCGTTTGCCTTCGACCTCCCGTGCCCAGATGATGTGTTGCAGACCTTTCTGCACCGCCTCACTGGCCTGACCCAAGTCATCGAGGAAGCACAGGGTGGGCTTCTTTGCTTTCAGCAATCTCCTGAGCAGTCCGATTGGATCGAACACCGCCGACCCGTCGATCACCACAGGCAGACCTTTGTAGTCTGTGGGGTCAGAGCAGGCAGGGGTATCCACGATGACCTCGGGGTCACCGCCGATCTCGGAAGCGACCCGCTTCCAAGCATCCTGCACGATGGCAGTTTTGCCGACTCCCGCCCGCCCGATGAGCAGGCAGGAGATTTTGTTTTTGAATGCCGTTGCGAGATCGCTCGCAAGGTTACCGATTTTTATTTGGTTGATGTTGTTGTTCATTGTCTATTCCTCCGTTTTGTTTTTGTTTTGTTTGTGCACCCTGCATCCGCAGGGATCATGGCAACGCACCCCCGAGGAGATGCGTTGCTGATGATCACTGGTTCTGATTCTCAGCCCCTGTAACCACGCTGAATTAGCCCGAACCTGATCTCCGTTGTCTCGTCAACGATCTCTTTGCAAAGTTCTTTTATTTTTGCGAAGTCATCGTCGGGAGTGACTGAGGCGATGTGTGCTATCTCGCATATCTCGCCAAGTCTCTCGAATATCTTTATGAGTTTTTCGTCGTTCATGTTATCTGTTCCTTTCTGTTGAGTGCTGTTAAGCAGATGCCACAGTCCCGAGTGAGGACTGTAGACTCTGCAGTGTGTTTAGTACCGACTTGGATGCGACCACCGCATCCTTCCTGACCGCCTTCGAGTCCCGCAGAATCTGCGGGTCGTTGAATGCGACCAGAGTTTTCCGAGCGTCCGAGAGTGCCTGTGCAATCTCGGCGTTGCCCGTGAAGTTCAACGCCTCTGCCTCGGCGATGGTCTCGCTGATGGCAGTGATGGTTGAGTCACGAAAGATCGCCTTGGGATTCGCCAAGGTGCGACCAAAGTGAGCGACCACATCAGCCACCCTGTCGAGCAGCTGTCTGTGAGCGTCAGCCAGTCGGGCTGAGATCGCCTGCTGGGCACGAGCCTGCAGGCGGGGGTCGTTGAGGTCGGTCTCCCGAGGGAATGCCTCAGCGTCGAATGTCACCTCGAAGCGGGAGCGAAACTCGCTCGAGCTGGAGGGGTACTCCGATGCGTTGAACAATCCGTTCAACCTGACCTCGGCCTCGTTCCTGATCTCGTCGTAGCGGGCACAGAGATCGTCGGCGAGTCGGTTGAACTCGTCGACCAGTCTGTTGTGTGCCTCGGTGAAGGCTTGAAACTGAGAGATCGGGAGAACCCGACTCTCTCCCCGCCACGGGAGGGTGAACTTGTAGAAGTTCTCCCTGATCCGAGAGGCAACCTGATTGACCGACTTCAAATAGTCGGGTCGGATCAGTGCCTTGACGAATCGCCCGCCCTGCCCAGCGGAGATCGAGTGATTGGCCTCGACCTCGCTGGTGGCTTTACGATCCTGTCTGCCACCGATGAAACGCCTGATCGAGAGATCGACCAGCCGTGCGTAGCTGTTGAGTTGCGTTGTTGTTATGTTGTTCATGTCTGCTCCTTCTGCCCTGTCGGGCGGTTTTGTTTTTGTGTGTGCCCCCTGATCTCAGGGATCACTACAACCCTCGGGGCATTCCTCCCGAGGGCTGAGGGTGATCACTGCTTTCGCAACCACTCCGCTGGGACTGACATTTGCAGTCCTTTCGGGAGTGGGATGACCACTGCCTTGTCACCGCCAAGGAAGCCCCTGAAATTTACAAGGGTGTCCTCGTTGGTGAAGGGCGAGTGCATCACCAAAGTCTCGTCGACTTGGAATCGCTCTTCGTCCATGTGTTCCTCCTTTTGTTATTTGTTTTTTAGTGCGTTCAATTCCTGACCAAGCACTGCGACTCGGTTGAAGGCATCCAGTGCCGTATCTGCCACAACCCTCAACGCTTCCCTCAGCCGAGCGACCTCGGCCTCGGATTTACTCAACTTTACTCTCACATCGCTAATAGTTTCCGATTTCATTTTGTCTGCTCCTCCTTCTTTTTTTGTTCCTCCGATTCCAAACATTGATCGCAACCGCACCGACGAGAATCTCTCAAAAGAGAGAAGCACTGGGTGGGTGTGTCCTCGTGGATGATGTGCGAGCCTTCCTCGTAGCCGTAGTATCCGACTTTCAAGTAGACCCAGAACCCATCACCAACTGACCGCTCGTCGCTGATTTCCTCGACCCTGTGGTCTTTAAGTATCTTTTGAATTATTGTCATGTTGTCTGTCCTCCTGTTTTTTGTATGACCTCCGCTTACTGGGCTGAGATCATGCCTGCCCCCCGACTAACATTGCCGAGGGGCAGGGTATGATATCAGTTCTTAAATTTTAATCAGCCGATGCAACTGCTCCCGCTAGTCGTGCATCGCTCGAGTGATTAGCCCGAGGCCGTTCTGTTTATCCAAGAATCAAAGTGCCCTCCGAAAGTTTCCCGCATCCCTGCGGGTCACTGCCAGCTGTACTCGTTGCAAATTTTAGACCTCGAAACTTTTCTGGTCACCCGATCATAAAAGATCGTCGGTACCATGTTATCGTCTCGGGATTGCGGGGAGTCTCCGATATGTGGGGAGAATTTCCCTCGAGGAACGCACTCTGAAGCGTCGAACGACTTAGTATCGCCTGTAGAAGTTGTGGTGAGAACTGTCACCACTTTGCACCATTATGATTATCCTGTCAACTGCTTTGTAGATTGTTTATCTGCTTTATGACACAAGACAGGGGAAGGCAGGGATCGTCATCACACAGCCCAAAATATCGCACGAGGATGCCCGAGGAATCGATTTGAGGGTCGGGGTAGTATGGGGACAGCGGGTAGCTTTCACTCGAGGGCAGGTCTCATGCACGAATCTTGCGAACCATTTATTTTTATAAGCAGAAAGGTTCGCTTGGTTTCGATTGGGTATCTCTTGCGAGTGATAGACGGATGGATTCCAGAGGGGAGGGAGTTGTCATAGGGAGAGAGCTTACTCATCGATGGGTTTATCTCGTGAGCAGTAAGCCTCCCCGCAAGGGGAGAGGCTTGTGAGTTGTCACCGATTGGGAAATTCGCTCACAGGAAAATTCTTTTCATGCTCGGGTTTGACCAGCCCTCACGCTCGAAGGATCGAGTATTTTCGCCGTATTTATTATGAGCTGGAGGAGTTCACGAGTGCCAGCTCTCGAGATATTCGCAACCCACACGGCTCTGTTCGATCTTTCATCCGCTGGGAGGACAACTGCTTAACAGCTGAAAGTGGTCGACAGATTAAAGATTGCAATTAAAAACTGATCCGTGCCGAAAGAATTAATGAGGAGGAAGCGGGCGAAGAAAGTTGAGCCAGCAAAAGACCTGAGCGTCGAGATGGTGAACGGCTCACCAGTTGTCACGATGCCAGAAAAGATTCCCGATCCTGTTCCTGTTCCTGTTCCAGTCGTGCAAAAAAGAGGACGAGGAAAGCCGAGGACAACATTTGAAAACTTCAGTCAGACGAAAATCAAAGAGCTGTATCGACTCGCTCGTCTCGGGATGAGTCTGAAAACTATGGCAGGTGCTGTGGGCATTGGGATCGGGAAGCTGATCGAGATGAAGGAGCAGAGCAGGGAATTTGCCGAGAGACTAGATGCAGAGCGAGAGAACTTCATCGCCGACAACCTCACAAAGCTCAGGAATCACGCTCAATCATCGCCTCAGTCAGCCCAATGGCTACTCGAGAGAGTAAGACCAGAGGAGTTCAGCCAGAAGACAGAGCTAAGAGTCTCAGGTGGAACGACTAACACTCTCTCGTTGGATGTATCATCTGCCATCTGTCAGAGATTGAGTGAGGCACGATTGCAGAGCATAGATGTTATTCCGTTAACAGAACCACCACCACAGCTTATGGAAGTACCTACCACTGAACAACAATGTTCATCATAAAAGATTAGAGCATCAAATCTTTCTTCTTCTTTTTTTGAAAATCAACAACTTACATCAGCTCCTCAGGATTCTCCAGATACCCCGTACCACCACCCCACCCCCCATGCGTCACACTAAATATATAGAGACGAGCAACCCACCACCCACCTGCATTATCGGCTACAGGGGGGTACATGAATAACACACCCCCACCCCTCGAAATGGCGAAGAATTTTGCCCAAGGAATGGTCGAGTGGGCAGGGGATGGATTCAAGATGCAGCCCGAGGCCGAGACCGCTCGAAGGCTAAAGATCTGTGAAGAGTGCAAAGATCATAAGGATGGACGCTGCATGCTTTGCGGATGCTTCCTGAAGGTCAAGGCAGCCCTGTCTACTGGGAAATGCCCAGTTGGAAAGTGGCACCCCGAGGAGCCTGCTTAACCCCATGCCTTGGAATTACACCGAACACAAAGCCCGCCTTCACTCCGATGAAGCCTACAAATTACAGTTCTACGCCAAGTGCCGAGAATGGCTTAAACGCAGGGTTCGCAACGATCCAGACTACGCACTCATCCACCGAGTCAAACGGCGCATACAAGCCCGCAAGCGACGAAAGAAGGCCAAGCTGGAGGCGAAGCGGTTAGCCAAGGAGAAGTCCAATGTCCCAAATGAATGAACTGCAGAAGCTGAAGTTCCTGTCCACACTGGCTGGGTTCTCCAGCCACTACCTTGGGATGGACAGCCTTTACCCTTGGCAGATCCAGTGCATGGATGCTCTTGATGCTGGTGGCAGAGTGGCTGTCAGGGCACCCAACGGATCGGGCAAGTCCAGCTTCTTAGTGGTACCAGCCATCATATGGCACTGTGCTGTATTCCCTAACAGCTATGTGATCGTGACTTCTAACGTAGGCAGACAGATTAAGTCAGGCTTGTTTGCCACTGTACACAAGTACGCCTCCAAGCTGAAGGGCTGGACGGTTAACTCCAACGAGCTGATCAGCCCGATTAACGGGAGGGCGGTGGCCTTTACCACCGACGAACCCCAGCGGATGGAGGGGTGGCATCCAGAGGGCAGCACCACGGGTGGCAAGGGCAACCTGATGCTGATCTATGACGAGGCCAAGTCCATACCTGCAGAGATCTGGCATGCAGGTGAACGCACCCAACCCAACCGTTGGTTAGCTATTAGCAGCACAGGTTCAGCAAACAGCTTCTTTGCCAAGTGCTTTAGGGAACATGCTAAGTTCTGGAAGACCTTCACTATTCCTATCGGCCAGTGCCCACATATTACGGACGAGTCGATTAGAAGACTTAAGGAGCTGTATGGGGATGACCACCCGCTGGTCAGGAGCATGATCCATAACGAGTTTGTGGATGAGGCTGATAACGAGACCGTGATCTCGGAAACCAAGATCCATGACTGCAGGGCTACACCCCCAACCCACTTTCCTATGGATAGGGTGGCTTTTATCGACTGGGGTGGGGCAGGGGTTGACGAGACTGCCGTGGCCATCATGGACGGGAACAAGCTGTTGCCTCTAATCATCATTAAGGATCGGGACGAGATGCGTACCGTCGGACGGGTGATAAGGGAGCTGCGGGCGTTTCAGGTTAACCCCAAGCTGGTCTGGGCTGACAACGGGGGTATCGGGTCGCCCATGATTAGGCGCATGGACGAGCAGGGGTACAGCGTCAACCGTGTGAACTTTGGTACGGCTGGTTTGGCTGGGTACGCCAACAAGGCTTCCGAGATGTTGTTTACGGCAGGCAAGCTGATTGAGGACAGGGGAGTG
>Ga0208050_1000051_pt1 | contig 39114 bp, 31 predicted proteins | sample LakMenEpi13Jun10_FD_150691 | JGI IMG/M metagenome (GOLD analysis project Ga0208050, IMG submission 150691) | Freshwater microbial communities from Lake Mendota, WI - 13JUN2010 deep hole epilimnion (SPAdes) | ecosystem: Environmental > Aquatic > Freshwater > Lake > Epilimnion/Euphotic zone ... | reverse complement strand
GGGATTCTATGACACCAAGAAAAGAGTATATTCCGCCCCCATCAACTCAAGTACAGTTGGGAACGTTGTTAGTATAGAACAAACATCACCTTACTCTGCTATGATACCAAAGCAAACTCCACTTGAATCTGCATTTGTATGAGTTATCAACCACAGGTCAATGATTATGTTGTTTGGACCAATGATGTGGAAGGTTGGGTGTATTTCACTGATAAGGAATATATTACAATTGAACAGTCTGTACGCCCAAAGGATGAGGTTAATTATCTGTGTTGTTCACTTCATCGTAATGAAAGAGTGCTGGTAGTTTGTTATCCTGAACAGTGGAAAGAATTGACTTATATTAAATCAAGAGATTCAAAGTATGAAGAAGAAAAAAACACTGTGGAGATTGTGGGCAAAAGCGATTGGGGAGAAAGCAAGTAAAAATGACAGAGAATCAGACCACATTGCTGGTATACGCACTGTTATATTCGGTACTTATCTTCTTACTAATCTATTCATTATCGCAGGTGTCATAAGACATTGGAACGACGGACCAACCATTAATCTGTATTATTATGAAGTACCAAGTCATCTATCTCAAACCAAAGAAGAAAGCATTCTCAAAACAAATCGTAACTTTCTATACGATTGAGGATGCTAATGATTGGGAGAAGTATGTAAAGAGTCAAGGATGCCAAAATACTGAAATTATACCAGTTTTATAGTGTTTTTAACTTAAATTTAATTAAAAAAGGTATTAAAAAACATATATTACTGTTTTATTTGATTCTCAATAAGTATAATATTAATGAGAATCAATTGAGTATTATTGTTGAGAATAGAGTGTTATAAGTCTTCTAAACCCCTCCAGTTCTTGTGGGCTAAGTCTGTTTAGCATAAGACGCGCAGTTTGTCAAGCCCCACGACGCGCCGAAATCCCCAGGACCTTGACATTCTTATAAGTTCGTGATAGAATCTCGACGAGATCTTATGTGTCTAGAAGCACACAAATCTCGACTAGACTACATATATACTATCATAAGATCTCGACGAGACTACATCTAGTTCTTGCATCTCGTCGAGATTTGTGCTACAATACACAAGCATTCATACAATCTCGACGAGCTATGTACGACGACTACGATCTCGACTATACATACGCAACAGATTACTCATACGATCTCGACGAGTATTATGCATCTGATGCACTAGATCTCGACGAGGATTATGCACGAGATACACATGATCTCGAAGCACTTGCATATCGTCATTATGCATGATATAATCTAGTACACATACACATCTAGACCTCATGTTAGCACAGAAACGCCTAGTCCGTGTTACATTAGACATCATGTGTTATGATGATCTAGATGTACATGATATCGATTGGAAAGAGTTACTGGAACTCGAAGGTGACGAGGAAGTTTATTCTAGCATCAGGGAATTCGATCCGTTTGATTAATGTGACAGTTTGAATATTGTCCTTATTCTCAATTAATAGTCCTTATTGATTCTCAATAAGACCTTAGTTATTGAGAATGCAACCAATTGGAGAACTGGCACACACCCCCTTGCGGTGTGCCTGAATCCCTGATAAATTACATTTGTTCCTGAGAGACAAACCATGTTTGATGAACTCTGGTCTGAAATCCAAGACATGCCTGGTGAGATTTTTGACCTTGACATTCCTGAACTCAAAGATGAAAAGTTCGATGTCAATGAGTACCTGAACGCTAACTACGATTACTGAAACCATGACCAACAACGCTAAAACCTGGACCGACGATTTCAGCGGACTTGTTGAGAAGTATGCCGAGTTCGTGATGGATTCGATGGACATGAAGACGATGGAACAATTCGTGTTTGATACACTTGTTTCGTCTTATAATGACTACAGTGAGGAAGAACTTATCACCGACATTCGTGAGTGTTATGGTGATGAATGGTTCGAAGATAATGGCGTGGAGTTGAAAGAAACTCCTGAGATGTGACAGTTGAGGAACTGGCACAAGGGGGGTTGCGGTTGGCAGCAACCCCTGCTATCTTAAGAGTATGAAAAACACACACCTCGAACACCCCGAAGACACCATCCTGACGGGTGACCTTTCTGTTCTGAATTGGTTCGTGAATCCTGGCACCTTGAGTGTTAAGATTGACGGTGCTCCTGCTATTGTTTGGGGCACCAATCCTGCTACTGGAAACTTCTTCGTTGGCACCAAAAGTGTGTTCAACAAAGTTAAAATCAAAATCAACGAATCGCATGAGGACATTGATGCAAACCATGAGGGTAATGTCGCGCAAATTCTACATTGTTGCCTGGATTCTCTTCCTCGGTTCGATACTATCTACCAAGGTGATTTTATCGGGTTTGGTGGATTGTCTGAGTACACTCCCAACACAATTACCTATAAGTTCCCAGAAGTAGTTACTCAAAGTATCATCATCGCTCCTCACACTTGCTATTATGCAAAGAGCGATCTTCGTGATGCGGAAGCTTTCCCTGACCGTAGCATCTGGACTGATACCGAAACGGTGAAGTTCGTGAAACCGAATGCATACATCCTGCACAATCAGGAGTCGTTCGCTGATGTTGAAGAGGTGTGCAAGTTCGCCCGTCAAATGTCTACTGCTTGTGAGTTCGTTTCTGTTAAGGAAGCAGCAAAGATTAAACAGCAAATCAACGCTTGTATTCGTGCTGGTGAGGAAGTGAATCCCGATGACTTTGATTGTGATGCTAACCTGCTGCGTCTGTGGGCATTGGTGAAGTCTATCAAAGATGACTGTTTGTTCCTCTGCCGCAATGATGGTCCTGCTGCTTATCTCTACGGCAACAGAATCGATGCAGAAGGTTATGTTCTCACCAATCAGTTTGGTATGTTCAAACTGGTGAATCGTGAGGTCTTCAGTTATGCTAACTTCAACAGCGGACGCTTTCAGTGTGCCAGCTGAACAAGTGGCACACACCCCCTTGTGGGGACTGCCTGATGCCTTATGATATCTTCAGTTGAGAGAAACCCCGTGGCAACCACCGCATCCCGCAACACTACCACTGGCAAATCTTATGAAGATGTGGTGGAAGAACTGCTCACTGAGCACACCGATCACAAAGTTCAGGCACAAGTTAACATCGGTGCCAAACGCAATGGTGGGCGTCATTATGTTGACATTCTTCTGAATGAGCAACATCTTATCAGTCTGAAGTATCAGCGTGTGCAAGGAACTGCGGAAGAAAAGATTCCGTTTGAGGTAATGAAACTGCAACATGCTGTGAATGATCATGGTTACAAAGATGCCGTGATTGTGATTGCTGGACCTGATAAAGCATGGAAGTGGAAAGAATACTATCTCAGCGATGAGTTTCAGACTGATATGAAGCGAATCTATCCTGATGTTCGCATCATCTCTCACGAACAGTTTGTAGAGGAGTTTATGGTATGATCCACTCCCTGACCCGTTCCCGCTCCGCTGACTTTCACCGCGCTACCATGCTCAAGCTCCTAGCAGCTGCTGGTGTCACCTTCCTACTGTGGCAACCGCTGGCACCCGTTCGCTATGTGACAGCTGACGCACTGGCACTCGCTGCCGACCAACTGCGCCGCTGACCCTGTAGGATTATCCCATACCAAACAACCCCACTCCAATGAAAGTTCAGCAAGTCGGCAGCAACCAAACCGAAGTCACCCTGGCAGACGGGACCTGCGTCCTGTTCTCCTATCAGACCCCCGTCGCCGCCATCGTCCCTGGCAAAGGGTGGATGCGGACCGCCTACCAGTGGAGCGCGACGACGACAAAGCACATTAACGCCTGGCTGCGGAAGCATCAGGGCACCTATGTGATCGATGGGGCGGCGCGTGTGCCACAATGGGATCTGGACCAACTGGTGGCATTCTGACCCCCTGACCCTGTAGGATTATCCCATACCAAACGAACCCCACCATGACCTACGCCCAGATCACCGCCTCCGAACTCTCCGCCTCTGAGGCACGCTGCGCCATTTTTGACCTGGCAGACGATTTCTCCTGGGAGACCATCGCCCGTGAGATGATCGCCCGCATGAGTGGCGATGAGGCACGGGAGTTTGTGGACGACTTCCAGCGCCTCTATGCCGACTGAGGCACTGGCACACTGGGGGTCACGCCCGACCCCCTGACCCCTTAGAATTCTAAAGTCAACCAAAGGCAACCGACCCATGCGCTACAACCCCGCCACCGACCGTGCCATCTCCATCGATGAGATTGCTGCCCAGTGTCGCGCTGCCATCCTGAAGGCAGATGAGCGTCGTTATGTTGAGCAGGTCGCAGACCGAATTTACGATGAGATTCTGACCGCTGCCCGCTGGGAGGATGACGTTCTGATCGCTGCCTGACCTGCTACAATACTCTCACCCCACATCCCCTGAAACCATGACCCTGGACCTCGCAACCGCCCTCCTGAATCGCGCTGCCACTGGCGCCCAACTGCTGGAGATTCTGGAGACCATCGCCAACGATGAGGCAGACGCCAACATTGCAGACTGCGCCGCCTACTTCGAAGCGATCCAATTCTGAATCTGACCCCAGACCCCCACGGTTCGCCGCTGGGGGTCTTACCATTAGGAAGACCGCAACCGACCTGATGCAACCGCTCAAGATTCGTGACGCCCGCCGCCTGATTCTGAAGGCAGGCGCCACAATCAAATCAGGCGGCAGTCACGACAAAGTGACTCACCCCGCCATCGCCCAGACCTTCCACCTCCCCGCTCACGGTAGCAAGGGACGCCCGACGCTCTCCCCTGGCATGACCCACGAATTCCATAAATTCCATGCCCTGATGCTCGCTGCCAAATCCGCCGCCTGACCTGCTACAATATCAAAGCAACCGACACCGACCCGATGACCTTCGCCACCTTCCCTGACCTGCTGGAATCCTGCACTGATGAGAACGGGTGCATCCGATGGGGCACCGCCTGCCAGGCAGCAAAGGATCACGGTCTGTGGGATGACTTCCGCACCGACTATGGGGTGACCGCCCGCTTCGGTCCTGTCGATACGGGTGAGTTTCTGGTGTGGTTGGGGTATTGACCCCTACCCCGTTCGTGCCCTACAATTCCAAAGCAACCGACAGACGACCGATGCGCTTCCCCCTTGCGATGTGCTCTGACCTCCAGACCCGTCAAATCAAGTGGATTTCCCGTGCCGACCAACTGAAGAACGGGTCCCGCCCTTCGGCATACATCCACTGGGGTCTGCCCGCTTCCGTGCTGGCAGCCCAGTATGCTGAGACACACGCTCAGGAAGCAGAGGAGGCACTGCCGACCTGGTGACCCCACCCCCTGCCCTCTGCCCTTACGGGTGGGGGGCAGTTCCTTATGCGTTCGTGTTTGGCAGTCGGGTGCGGCGGGTTTTTATGCCGCCGCCCCGCGATATAAAAACGCATCACTACCCTAAGCTATAAACGACCCAAATCGACCTCTAAATATCTCACTCTTTAAAAAATTCCGGATACTATATAATCTTGAAAAAGGTCAATCATAATACTCAAAATGAAAAAAAATTCCGGAGATATTTTTGAGTCCATACAAGTCGATCCAATTACAGGCGAATACTTTGTAATTATTCCAGAGCACATTATGAATGAACTTTCTTGGTACGAAGATACTGAGATAAAACTTTCAATAGAGGGAAATGAAGTAATCCTCTCAGAAAGAGACTAATTGACAAACCATACATAATACTGTATGATATGAATGTAAACGACTTATCTTATGGCTAAAGGATTTACTGTAAAGGCAAAAACGCCTGTAGCTTCACAAACACAGGAATGGGATTATGACCTGGCAAAAGAAATGGTGCGCGGCAAGTCCGTTGTATTCTGTTTGCCTGGTCGAGGAGTTTCTTACACTTACTTAAAGAATTTTGTACAGCTTTGCTTTGACTTAGTGCAGGCAGGGGCAAGCATTCAAATTTCGCAAGATTATTCTTCGATGGTAAACTTTGCAAGATGCAAGTGTTTAGGGGCGAATGTTCTGCGAGGACCGAATCAGATTCCCTGGGACGGCAAATTAAAATATGATTGGCAATTATGGATTGATTCTGATATTGTTTTTAATACCAATAATTTCTGGCAACTTATTCTGATGGACCAAGACATCTCAGCTGGTTGGTATGCTACTGAAGATGGTGTTACAACTTCTGTTGCTCACTGGTTAGAAGAAGATGATTTCCGTAATAATGGTGGAGTAATGAATCATGAAACCGTAGAGAGTATTTCAAAGCGTCGTAAACCATTTACTGTAGACTATACTGGTTTTGGTTGGCTTCTTATTAAGAATGGAGTATTCGAACATCCAGAAATGAAGTATCCTTGGTTTGCTCCTAAGATGCAAGTATTTGAATCTGGAGAAGTTCAGGATATGTGTGGAGAAGATGTATCATTCTGTTTAGATGCAAAAGAAGCAGGTTTTGAGATTTGGTGCGACCCTCGTATTAGAGTTGGTCACGAAAAAACAAGAATTATCTGATTTGAATGTCTAACGAATCTTACAACATACTTTGCAAAGGGCGTAAAATTTATTCCTCACTCACAGAGGAGGAATATTTCAATATTATGGAGGACCTGGCAATTGAGTATTATCAGACAGGTTCTCCAAATCCAAGTGAAATTGAAACTGAAATTGTAGGAGAAAATTAATGGCTAAAGCAAAAGTTGGTTTAAATAAGAGTTCTTATATTCCTGGTCCTCCTAAAAAGTCTCGCCAAGGAGAAGGAGGAGGGACCAAATATGCAGCGTCTTCTCGTAATGGAGCTCGTAAAAAGTATAGAGGTCAAGGTAAAGGATGATGAATGATCTTGAGGAGTGGATTGATAAAATAAAAAAATCTCATCCAGACCTTAAAGGTTATTCAATATGCCCCTTTGCGAAAACAAATACATATAAAATTGTAAAATGCTCAATTGACGATATCAAACCTCTTGATGAAGAGTTTGGTGTCGTCATTTTTGTGGTTGAAGATGATTTAGACTTAGAGTATGGGTATCAGAAAATTCAAGAATTAAATGAATTATATCCAAAATACAAGTTTTTTGATGATTTTAGAGATGAACCAAGTTTCATTAATGGAATTCAAACAAATAATGGACTGTATAATCTAATATTGTATCAAAATGAAAAATTTTTGACTAAAATGAGACAAATTTTAGCAAAAACTGGGTACTATGATCTTTGGGATGATGATTATCTAAAAAAAATCTTGGAAAAAGACTATGAAATGGTTCAAAATATTAGAAATAAATAAATTTTTAAGACTTTTGTGTGTTGGAAAGAGTTTCTATGGGCAAACACCTTCTTTTGGAGGTGTATGATGTTGATTTTGGTCTTTTAAACGATTCAATTTCTCTTCAGGAAGTGATGGAGAGAGGAATTGAAAGGGCAAAGATGACGATTTTGAATGTTTTTCAACATTGTTTCTATCCACAAGGGTGTACTATCGTCATTGCACTGGCAGAAAGTCATGTTTCTTGTCATACTTGGCCAGAAAATGGGTGTATTGCGATAGATGTTTACACCTGTGGTGAAGGAAATCCAAAATTAATCGCATTAGAGTTACTAAAATACTTAGATTCTGATAACTATTCTCTTAGGGAAGTAAACCGTTAAATAGACAATAGGAGATAGAAACCTCCTTCATAAAAGTTCTGTTTTATTCGATTAAAACAGGAGCTAAAATGTCTAATTTACCAGTTGATAGAGACAACAATTATATGAGAGAGATGTGGGGAACCACCAAATTAATTACGGATTATGATGCAGAACCCACAAAAAGAGTAATTCAAGAGGTTATGCACGACTTGGCACCAAAACATGACTTTAAAAAACAAATTGAATTGCACGAAAAAATTAGAAATGATGAAGACTATGATGATTGGTCGTATGGAACAGAGCCAACATATGGATCTCCTTGGAAATGAACATAAATAAATAAAGAAATTTTATGTCCGATGGCAATTACTAGGATATCTAGATCCTTCAAAGATATTAGTTTATCCTTTGAACCTCATCCTGTTACTAAGGATTTGCCAATTTTGAAGAATCAAAATGCAATTATAAGGTCAATTCGCAATTTAGTTGAAACAATTCCTACCGAAAGATTTTTTAATTCTACAATCGGTTCGAATGTTCGCTCTAGTTTATTTGATTTTGTTGATTTCGGTACTGCATCGACAGTCCGAGACCAAATTATTACCTGTATTCAGAACTATGAACCTAGAGTCACTGATGTAATTGTTGATGTAGATCCAAGACCTGATACAAATGAATTTGAAGTTACAGTTACTTTCAATATTATCGGACAAGAAATTCCAACACAGCAATTCTCATTTATATTAGAGGCAACAAGATAAAATGCCTTTTACAAAGTTCGCCAACCTAGATTTTGATCAGATAAAGACCTCTATCAAAGATTATCTCCGTGCAAATTCAAATTTCACGGACTTTGACTTTGAGGGGTCTAATTTTTCTGTCCTTATTGATACATTAGCATATAACACATATATTACAGCATTTAATTCTAATATGACTGTTAATGAATCCTTCTTGGATTCTGCAACAGTCAGAGAAAATGTGGTTTCTCTAGCAAGGAATATTGGTTATGTACCACGCTCTAGAACCGCCTCTACAGCAGAGATTACATTTTCTGTAAGCACTGCCGCAGCAACTCCTACACTAACCTTACAGGCGGGTCTAGTGTGTGTTGGTAGCGTTGATGGGTCATCATATGTTTTTTCTTCTCCATCTAATATTTCTAGTACCGTTATAAACGGTACTGCAACATTCAACAATGTTAGTATTAAAGAAGGAACTTTTTTAAAGAAGCAATTTACGGTTGATGGGTCTCTCGATCAAAAATTTATTTTGAATAATTCGTTTATTGATACTTCAACCATCGTTGTTTATGTAAAGGGGACTAGCGATACTGGATTGGGCAGAGTATATTCTCTTGCTGATAATATTTTTGATATTAATTCAACATCAGAAATTTATTTGATACAAGAGGTTCAGGATGAAAAATATGAACTTCTCTTTGGAGATGGGTATTTTGGCAAAAAACTTGAAAATGGTACTATTATTACAGTAACTTATATCGTAACAGATGGTAAGGATGGAAATGGTGCTGATACATTTTCATTTGCTGGAACTTTACAGGATGCAAGTGGTATTACTATTGTTCCAACGAATACAATTACCGTAACCACAAATCAAAGATCTCAAAATGGAGGTGATATTGAAGGAATAGATTCGATTAAGTATTTTGCACCTAGAATTTATTCATCTCAATATAGAGCAGTTACTGCAAAAGATTATGAGGTAATTATCAAATCAAAAGTTTATCCAGATACTGAGTCAGTTTCTGTTATTGGAGGTGAAGAATTAACTCCCCCACAATTTGGTAAAGTGTTGATTAGCATTAAACCAAAAAATGGAACATATGTGTCCGATTTCAATAAACAGCAAATTCAAAATAAATTAAAACAATATACTGTTGCAGGAATTGATCCCAAAATTATAGATTTAAAAGTATTATATGTGGAAATTGATTCTTCAATTTATTACAACTACTCTCAAATTAGCAGTGTAGAAGATTTAAAAACAAGAGTCAATAATTCACTTACCACATATTCAGAATCCACAAATTTAAATACTTTTGGCGGCAGGTTTAAGTATAGTAAATTACTTCAGGTTATTGATAATACAGATGCCGCAATAACTTCAAATATTACGAAGGTAAGAATTAGAAGAGATTTAAAAGCACTTATTAATCAACCAACCCAATATGAAATTTGTTATGGAAATAAATTTCATGCAAACCCAGCAGGAAAAAATATCAAATCGACGGGATTCCACATTGCTGGAGAACCGGACACTGTATACTTTACAGACACTCCAAATAGTGATTTGAAAACTGGAACCATTTCAATTGTAAAACCATATCCAGTAATTTCTGGTGTTGGTACAACCTCGGTGATGAAAACTCCAGTTGTGGTTCAATCTGCAGGAACAGTTAATTATGAAACTGGTGAAATTCTTCTCGGATCTTTAACTATTACTTCGACTGAGTTAGATCAAGATATTATTGAAATACAAGCATTTCCAGAATCAAATGACATCATTGGTCTCAAAGATCTTTATATTCTATTTGATGTTTCTAAAAGCACAATAAATATGATTAAAGATGTCATTGCTTCTGGTGATGATATATCTGGAGTGGTATTTTCAAAAGACTCTTACAGATCAAGCTATTCGAACGGGGAATTAACGAGGTCGTAATATGATACAAACTGGTTTTGAATCTAGGGTAAAAGTTCAACAAATAATTGAAAATCAGCTTCCAGAATTTATCTTAGATGAAAGTCCAAAGGCTGCAGAATTTTTAAAGCAATATTATATTTCTCAAGAATATCAAGGTGGTCCTATTGATATTGGTGAGAATTTAGATCAATATTTAAAATTAGACAATCTAACACCAGAAGTTATTGTAGGTTCAGTTGGACTATCAACTGATATTTCTGCCTCTTCAGGAATTGCAATTACTGTTACATCGACAAAAGGGTTTCCTTCTTCTTATGGATTATTAAAAATTGATGATGAAATAATAACATATACTGGTATTACTACAAATACCTTCACAGGATGTATTCGTGGATTTAGTGGAATTACAAATTATCACAAAGAACTATATTCTGAGGAACTTGTTTTTTCAGACACTGTTGCAGTTCCACACGCAAAAAATTCTACTGTAGAAAATTTAAGTTCTCTTTTTCTACAAGAATTTTATAAAAAACTAAAATATACACTCACACCAGGTTTAGAAAGTGTAGATTTTGTTTCTGATTTAAATGTTGGTAATTTTATTAAAGAAGCAAGAACCTTATATCAAGCAAAAGGAACTGAAGAGTCATTTAGAATTTTATTTAATGTTCTTTTTGGGGAAACTCCAAAAGTAATAGACCTGGAGAAATTTCTTGTTAAAGCATCTTCAGCGACTTATATAAGAAGAGATGTTGTTATTGCCGAAACAATTAGTGGAAATCCAATCAAACTTGCCGGACAAACTATTACAAAAAGTACAGATCCAAATACTACTGCATCTGTATCTGAAGTTGAAGTTATTAGTAGGAAGGGAAAAACATATTATAAACTTTTACTTTTCATTGGATATGATGATGCATTTCCAACAATTACTGGAACATTTAATATTACCGGAAATACTAAAAACTTAGATTATGTAAGTATTGGTAGTTCTGTCATTAGTGTAGATTCTACAATTGGATTTCCAAGTTCCGGAAAATTATACTCTGGAAGTAATGTGATTACATATACTGATAAAAGTATTAATCAATTTTTTGGATGCTCTGGGGTTACTTCTGGAATTGCAACTGCTTCAGTAATTCGTTCCGATGAAACTTATTATGGGTATGAAGATGGAGATATTTCCAAAAAAGTTGAGATAAGAATTACTGGCGTTTTATCTGATTACAAATCAATTACTGAAAATTCTTCAATTAACATAGGTGAACAAATTACAGTAAAAAATATTGGAGAAATTATCAAAAATCCGACCACCAATCCATCATATAAAGAAATTTTTGCAAATAGTTGGATTTATAATACAAGTTCCAGATATCAAATTGATAGTTTTGGATCTGGATCAATTTCCCAATTTAATCTTAAGAGTTCAATTGATAAGTCGAGTTTAAAAATCGGTGATTACATTGATATTGTTTCTAGAGATTCTCAAACAATAATTTTTTCAAATTTAAGAATTACTGGAATTACGGGAACACAAGTCACAACTAATCAATCTTTTACTTTAAATTCTAGTTTTAATTATGATATTAGAAGAAAAATTATTAATGCTAGTAGTTCTTTAGTCTCTTTAGAATTTAATCCAACAATTGCAGATGTTCAAAATGTTTATAATGAAAATAATGAATACATGTATGTTGCATCAAATTCATTACCATCATATCAAATAACCAAATCACTTTTTTCATATAATGCTATTGGAGTTTCGGGACAAGATTCTAGTACTGGACTATATTCAATCATCACATTTTCAACTAAAGTTTCATTTTTAACAGGAAGTGAAGTATACTATACTCCATCACAATCTCCAATTTCTGGATTACTGGAAGGTGTATATTATGTTGAAGTTCTCCCCGGAAATCTTCAAATCAAATTATATGCTTCCAGATCCGTTATAGGTTCTTCAAATTATATAAGTTTTGGTGAATTAACCTCTGGAACACACAATTTCATACTCAACTCACAAAAACAAAAAGTATTATCTCCACAAAAAATACTTAGAAAGTTTCCCCTCTCAGTTAATATTGGTGATGGACAATCTGATTTAACCGAACCAGGTTCAGTTGGTATGTTGATTAATGGTGTTGAGGTTTCCAGTTATAAATCAAATGATAAAATTTATTATGGACCACTCAAATCAGTTGATGTTTTGAATGGTGGAACTGGTTATGATGTTATTAATCCCCCAGTGTTATCACTATCTTCTGGTAGTGCGTTAGTCCAACCAATAGTAAATGGATCGGTAGAAAAAATTTATATAGATCCTCAAGATTTTGATATTGATGTTGTAGTTTCTGTAGCTCTTACTGGAGGAAATGGTAATGGATCTTCTTTTGAACCAGTAATTGAGAAAAGAAGGAGGGAAATTGAGTTCGATGCGAAAGAATTAAGTTATGGTGGTGGAATTGATATTACCAATGAAACTCTTACATTTTTAACTCCTCATAGTTTAATCGATGGGCAACCAATTACATATAGACCTGGAAATAATCCCCCATTAGGAATAGGTCCATTTAACGGATCCAATTCTGATAGTGGTCAGACATTAGTAGATGAATCTACTTATTATGTAAAATTTGTCAACGATACCACTATACAACTTTATCAGTCTCTCTCCGATTATAGATCTGGAATCAATACTGTTGGATTTACAACAATTGGAACTTCTGGAATTCAAAAATTTGTGACAGGCACAAAAAATACTTTAACCCATATCAAAGTATTGAATGGTGGAAGTGGATATCAGAATAAAAAACTCAGAGTTTTGCCAACAGGTATTTCTACTGCAGACAGCACAATAAAATTTACAAATCATAGATTTAATAGTGGCGAACTGGTAACATATGATTATCAAACAACAGCAATTAGTGGATTATCTACAGAAAAACAATATTATGTAATGAAAGTTGATGATGATAATTTTAAACTTGTTGATGCTGGAATTGCTGGAACTTACAGAGCAGATTATGAAAGAGGGAAAACCGTACAATTTTCTACTTCTGGGTCTGGTTATCAGATATTCAACTATCCACAAATATCTTTAAAGGTTGAATACAGTTCAGTTGGTCTTGGTAGTACTCAATTTAAAGGATCAATTATTGCAACACCAATTGTAAGAGGAAAAATTGACGGAACATATGTTTATAATGAAGGATCGGATTATGGATCCACTATTTTAAATTATCATAATAGACCATCAATTACTGTTAAAAATGGTAAAGATGCTCAATTTAAACCTGTTATTATTAATGGTAGAATAGAAGATGTTTCTATTCTATACGGAGGAACCGAATATTATTCTACGCCTGATATTGAAGTATCAGGATCTGGAACAGGAGCAATTTTAAAACCAGTAGTTGTAGATAATAAAATTACTCATGTAATAATTGTAAATAGGGGATCTGGATATTTAGAATCAAACACTCTCATTACTGCCAAACCTGCAGGGAAAAATGCAATTTTTGAATCTCAGGTGAGATCAATTACAGTTAATAATAATATTTTATATGATGATATTAATGATACAAAGGTAGAAGCAACTGAATTAATTAGATCTTCATATAAAAATTTACAATATAGTGTTTGTGGATATTCAAATTTAATTCAAAGCACATTTAATGATACTGGGTCTTCACACTCACCTATTATTGGATGGGCATATGATGGAAATCCAATCTATGGTTCTTATGGATACAAAGATCCTAAAGATAAAAATTCAACTATTAAAAAGTTAGTTCCTGGATATACCGCAAATTCTGCTAATATTTCAAATAGACCGACAGGATTTAATCAAGGATTTTTTGTTGAAGATTATGGATTTACAAATTCTGGGGATTTGGACGAGTGTAATGGAAGATTTTGTGTAACTCCAGAATTTCCTAATGGTGTTTATGCATATTTTGCAACTTCAACTATTGATGCAAACAGCAATGTTGTCGGACAATTTCCGTACTTTATTGGTAATAGATATAGATCAAACTTCATAAATGAAAATAAAACTTTAAATCAATCGTTTGATTTTAACAATTCAAACTTGATTCGGAATACATTTCCTTATAAGGTAAATGATGAATATGCTGATAATGACTTTATTACTGAGTCAAATGAAATTATCAATCAAATTACGGTTGTAGAATCGGTTACTAGTGGTTCAATTGATAATTTCGAAATTATCAACTCTGGTGCTGATTATAAAATTGGTGATACTCTTCAATTTGATGAAAGTAATACAAATGGTGGTGGGTTAATTGCACAAGTTTCTGAAATCAAAGGAAAAGATATTGTGGACTTACAATCCACATCTACATTCTATGATGATGTAATTTTTACTTGGGATAGTGGAAAAACAATCAAAGTAAAAGTAGCACCAAAACACAACTTAGAAAATCTAGATTATGTAAGTATTTCTGGATTCTCAACAAATCTTAGCGCACTTAATAAATTTACACAAATTGGTGTTACTTCTTACACATCAACATTGATTAAAAATATGCCTGCGTACTCTGTAGCAGGTATTGTAACAGACATCTATATTTCTAATATTCCTGAAAATATTTCTATAGGAAGCAGTATTGTAATTGAATCTGAAACTCTGTCGGTTTTAAATGTATTTAATTATGATAATGTTGTTCGAGTTGTTAGAGAAACTACTGGAGCTGCTCATACTGCAACAACAACAGTATATTTTACTCCAGATACTTTTACTATAAACAAATCTTTAGATTATTTTGATTCTAAAGTTAATGATATAGTTTATTTTAATCCAGTTCAGTCTGTTGGTGTTGGCACAACTTCTGGCATTGGAATAGCAGTTAATTATACAATTGGAACTCGTAGCAATACAATTTCTATTCCAACACAGTCAATTTATCTACCAAATCATCCTTTCCAAAATAATCAAGAAGTCATTTTATCTAAACCAGCATCTGCTTCTGCTATTTCAGTGGCAAATACCTCTGGTGGTACTTTATTCAGTCTCCCTATAAGTGGAAATCAACAGACAGTTTATGTCATTAAACAATCTGTCGATTATATTGGAATTGTTACACAAATTGGATTAACAACTACAACTAATGGATTGTTCTTTAGAACAAATGGAACCGATGATTACCAATATTCATTACAATCAAACTTTACTCAAATAAAAGGCGATGTCGAAAGAATTACAACACGAGTTTCAGTATCTACATCACATAACCTCACTTCAGGCGATACAATAAATCTTGATGTTAAACCAAATCTGTCAGTAGGAATTGGAACATCGATTTCAATTAGAGTTAAATATGATTCTACAAGAAAAAAATTAATAATAAATTCACTCCAATTTTCTTCATCAGGAATTAATACTTTAACAGACCAAATAACTATACCTAATCACGGTTTGGAAACTGGACAAAAAGTAGTTTATACTGCATCAACTGTTGCTACAGGATTATCTACTGGAACATATTATGTCTATAAAGTTGATAGAAACATATTTAAATTATGTGAAACTTTAAAGGACTCCACTTCAAATCCACCATTAACTGTTAATATTACGAACGCTGTTGCTTCAACGCACGAATTAGGTCCAATTAATCCACCATTAGCATCAGTTAAAAATAATAATCTTGTATTTGATTTATCAGATTCTTCCCTTAGTGGATATAATTTTAAAATATTTTATGATAAAGATTTTAAAGATGAATTTGTTTCTGCAGGATCTACTAGCACATTTTCAATAATTGGAGTAGGGACAGTTGGAGTATCGACAACTGCAAGTTTAACAATTAATTACAGCGATAAAATATCCACACCATTACTTTATGCACTAGAGAAATCTGGTTATATTAGTACGGCAGACACTGAAGTAAATAATTATTCTCAAATTACTTTTGTAGATAGTTACTATAATGGATCTTATAAGGTCTTTGGGATTGGAACAACAACATTTAATATATCTTTACCAAACTCACCAGAAAAAACTTCTTATACTCAGTCGGATTGTAATTTATTAGAATATACAACAACTTCCACATCTACTTCTGGTGGTATTTCAAATATCAGAACTATTTCCCCAGGATCAAACTTTAAAAAATTACCTATTTTTACTGGAGTTGAATCTGTATTAGGTACTGGAGCATACATTATTCCAGTATCTAATACTATTGGTAAAATTAACCAGATTAGAATTTTAAATGAAGGTTTTGAATATTCTTCAGACAAAACTTTAAGACCAGAAGCATCAATACCTAGATTTTTAACAATAGAAAATTCAAATACCATTGACAGTATTTCTGTATCAGATGGTGGAAAGAATTATGTTTCAACACCAAACTTGATAATTGTTGATTCTGAAACTGGTGAAAAAATTGATTCTGGATTATTGATAGCAAATATTTCTGGAACATCTATTACTTCAGTATCTATTAATGCCCCACCAAAAGGATTACCATCATCAATTGTAACAATAGTTGCAACTAATAATACAAATGGAATAGGAATTCAAACAGTACAAGCATCATCATCTGGAATTGTTACTTGCACCCTTGTTACACCTCTTTCTGGATTTGGTATACAACCATTTGCTACTGGCGACAAGATTTTTGTTGAAGGGATTCAAAAATATGGAACTGATGGTGATGGATTTAATTCTGAAAATTATGGATATGAGTTTTTTAAAATTACATCGTACAATTCTGCAGTTAATCCAGTACAATTAGAATTTAATCTCTCAGGATTAACCACAAATCCAGGCATAGCAAAGACCATTCAAGATCTATATGGAACTATTGTAAATTATAAAAATTATCCAAAATTTAATGTTACTCAAAATTTCTCAGAATTTATTATAGGAGAGACCCTGGAAGTAAAATCTCAGTCGGGATTTGTTGAGCAAGATTTAAAAATTGTAGAATCAAATGAAAATTATATTAAAGTATCTGGAATTTATGAATTAGAAATTGGAGAAGTTCTTAGAGGAACTCAGTCTGGATCAATAGCGTCAATTAATAACATAAAACAGTCTACTGGTCAATTTAATATTAGTTATGCATCCAAACAAAATATTGGTTGGTCTGATAATGTAGGAAAACTTGATGAAGATACTCAAGTTATCCCAGATAATGATTACTATCAAAATCTATCCTATTCTATAAAAAGTCAACAAGAATGGATCGATATAGTCAGCCCCGTCAATAATCTTCTCCATATCAGTGGACTTAAAAATTTTGCTGATACCCAAATTATTAATAATGTTGGTATTGGTACTACTACCGTAGAAGAATACACAACTATACTTTATGATATTATAGATGAAAATAGAGTTGATACTATTAACAATTTTGATTTAACTCTTGATGTTGATGTTGTCGGAAATAATTCTAGATTTTTAAAATTTAAAAATATAAAACTTGCAGATTATGTGGATTGTCGCACCAATAGAGTTCTTGAAATAGATGATATTAGTGGAGAATTCTCAAGTAGCGATCAAGAAATTATCACATCTTCAAAAATTACTACTATTAATCCATCTAAAAAATATAACAGATATTTAGTTCAAGTAACAAATAATGATTATTCAAAATCTCAACTTACGGAACTTATCATATTAAACAACAATAATGACACATTTACTTTAGAAAAGGGGACAATAAATACTGGATTTTCGACAGAAGTTGGGTATACACCAAATCAACTTGGAGAAATTTATGGGTATATTGACGAACTAGGAAATTATTATTTAAAGTTTGATCCATATGATGCATACAATACTTCTTATAATATTAAATACCTGAATAATACTTTTGGAAACTTTACTGCAGGTGTTGGGACTACTTCAATAGGATTTGTGAATCTTACTGGAATAACATCAACTGTTTCCGCAGGATCAACTGCAATTTTAGCACAAATAAGTGTGTTAACCACCGAAGCAGTGCATTCCGGAATTCACTTGATTGATAACATAACAAATGAAATGAATTATGTTGAAGTTTTTGTAGACCACGATGGAACAGATACCAACATTTCCGAATTTTATTTTGATACTGATGATGGTCTTAGTTCTAATTTCATAGGATCTTTTGGGGCATCAATAAGTGGAGGTATTCTTTATTTAAATTATACAAATACATCAAGTAATACAGTAACAATAAGATCAAGGAATGTAGGATTTGGAACAACTGCAACTGGAATTGGAACTTATAGATTTAAATCTGCAGGGGAACTAGATGGGTATGAGAAGACAGTAAATTATACATCATCATATTCTAATGTATCTTCCGCATCAACGATTATATCTTTTAATAAAAATAATTTTACCTCATTAAAATCTACAATTAGAGTCAGTATAGGACAGACGAGTGCATTGCATCAAGTAATGCTAGTGGCAGATAATACTGATGTATATACTACTCAATATCCTTTCCTATCAATTGGAAGTACTAATGGTATTGGAACTTTTGGTGGAAACATTTCGGGTTCTATCGCAGAACTGAAGTTTTATCCAGATTCTTCATTGACAGGAACTTTTGAAGTATTAAGTTTTACAGAAAGTTTTTATTCTGAAAATGATTATGTAAATACACCTTTGAATTTAGAATATGGAAATATTGTGGAGTCAGTTGGGGTTGCTAAGTATTTTGCTACCAATGATAAAAGTATCAATAAATTAGATTTTGAATTGGAATATCAGGGAACACCAATCTTTGTAAAAACTTTTAATCCTTCGGATTCATCTATATTAAATCTTTCTACTGGAGAATTTAATATCACCAATCACTTCTTCAATACAGGTGAAGAATTAATCTATAGACCAACTTCAACTTTTTTTGGAATTGCTGCAACTTCTGTTGGTATAGGATCTACTCTCAATAATGTTGGTATAGTTACAAATATTCTACCAAGTACAGTTTATGCGATTAAAATCAATAATGATAAATTTAAAATTTCAACAAGAAAAGAATATGCAACCGCTGGAATTTCAGTAACCTTTACATCTGTTGGATCTGGTAACGCCCACCAATTTGAAATGACTAATAAAAATAGTAAATCTATTATCACAATTAATAATATCATCCAATCTCCTTTAGCATATTCATTACTTAACTATACTGTGGATAATGGTGGACAAATTGGAACAGCATCTACTATTTTTGGATTGAGTGGTATTTCTTCAATTAATCCTGGAGATATTTTAAAAATTGATAATGAATATATGAAAGTAACCAATGTTGGTTTAGGAACTACATATTCTGGACCAATATCTTTTGGTGGTACATTTTCATTAGTTCAAGTTGAAAGAGGATTTGTTGGTTCTTCAGCATCGACACATTCAAACTCTGGAATTGCTTCTGTTTATAGGGGTTCATTTAATTTCTCAGGAAATAAAATCTATTTTACAGATCCACCAGAAGGAAGTCTTGAAGATCAATTACTTGCAGATTTCGATAATTTGCCAGAATCTAGAGCTTATTTTAATGGTAGAGTCTTTTTAAGAAAAGATTATACTTCAAATCAAGTTTATGACAATATTTCTGAAAGTTTTACTGGAATTGGGCAAACTTACACATTGACTATTGGTGGAATTAATACCGCTGGATTAGGAACTATTGGTGGAAATGGTTTAGTAATCATAAATGGAATATTCCAAACACCAACAACAGAAAATAATAAAAATAATAATTTTAGAATTGTAGAAAATACTTCGGCAGGAATTAGTAGCGTAGTATTTTCAGGAATTACTTCAACAAATGGTTCGATAGTAATCTCTCAAGATGATGTAAATGTAAACCAACTGCCAAGAGGTGGATTGATTGTATCTCTTGGGTCAACTCCAGGTTTAGGATATGCACCATTAGTTGGTGCTTCAGTAACAGCAATTGTATCTGGTGGAATAATCACAACCATTGGTATTGGGACCAGTGGTAACTGGGGCTCTGGATATAGAAATCCAGTTTCTGTTGCTGTAACTGAAAGTGGTCATACTGGTACTGGTGCAACAATTACTGCGATAGTCGGTGCTGGCGGAACACTTTCATTTACAATTGTTGGAGGAGGTACGGGATATACTAGACCAACTATTAATATTTCATCTCCAAATTATGAAAATCTACCAGTAACTGGTGTGTCTAGATTAGGTATTGGTACAACAACTGATGCTGGAGTTGGATTACTTCTCAATGTTGAGGTTGGTGCAAGTTCAACTACAGGTATTGGATCAACATTATTTGAAGTTACTGGTTTTAAAATTACGAGAAATGGATATGGATTTAAGAAAGGAGATGTAATTAGACCAGTAGGTCTTGTGACTGCATATGGTCTTCCACAACCTATTTCTAATTTCGAGTTAACAGTTCTTGATACATTTAATGATTCATTTTCTGCTTGGCAGTTTGGAGAATTAGATTATATTGATTCAGTCAAAAATTATCAAGATGGAACGAGAACTAGATTTCCACTTTATTATAACTCATCATTGATAAGTTTTGAAAAAAATTCTTCTGATCCTGATTCTCAAGTGATTGATTTTGATTCCTTACTTTTAATTTTTATTAATGGTATTCTACAACAACCAAAAGTTGCATATCAATTTGAAGGTGGAACATCATTCACATTTACTCAGGCACCAAAAATAGAAGATAATATATCAATTTTCTTCTACAGAGGAAGTTCTGCAGATAGTGGAATTACAACTGTCAGAAAGACACTAAAAATAGGAGATGATGTTCAGGTATTCAGTAATAACAACTATCTAGGAATTACTACTACACAAAATCAAAGAATCATCACGGATATTGTATCATCAAATAGAATTCAAACAAATCTTTATACTGAACAAGGAATTGATACTCAATATCAAAAACCATTAAGTTGGACTAAACAAAAAATAGATAAAATTATAGATGGTAATATTGTTTCCAAAGCTAGAGATTCTATTGAACCTCAAATTTACCCAACAGCGAAAATAATTAAAAACATATCTTCAACAGATACTCAAGTATTTGTCGATAATGCACAATTCTTTAACTATGAAAATGAAATTCCGATAGATTTCAGTGCATTAATTATTTCTGGAGTAGCAGATCCTGTATCTGCAGCAGTTACTGCAGTAGTTTCTGCTGCTGGAACTATTCAGTCACTTTCAATTACAAACGCAGGAAGTGGATATACGGGTGCTTCAGTTACTGTAAGTATCTCTGCACCTCAAAGAATTGGAGTCGGTGTAGGAACTACTGCAACGGCAACTATTTCTATAGTTAATGGATCTCTCTCAACTCCAATTACAATTACAAATCCTGGACTTGGATACACAATATCGAGTGTTCCACAAGTTATTGTTCCATTACCAGATCCAACATATGAAAATATTTCAAATGTCACTACCGTTGAAGGATTTTCTGGAAATATTGTAGGAATAGGAACTACGGTAGGTATTGGTACTGCACTAGCAATTAAATTTACTTTAGATTCATCACTATCTCCATTTACAGGATTATCTGTCAATTATCCAATTTATGTTTTTGATACTAAAGTTGGTGGAGGAATAACTTCAATTTATACTAACAATACTGAAAAAGTTGCTGTTGGAACTACTTTCTCCGACAACATTTATAATGTTAGTGCATTTAGTGCATCAACTGGTATCGTTACATGCAATATTTTATCGACAACATCTACGATTGGTATTGCTACAACGGGTCCTGTGGTTGGTAAAATATCTTGGGGAAGACTTTCTGGATTTACAAGATCCTCTTCTGTATCAATAGCAGTATCTTCTTATTCTGTCGATTCTGGATTATCTACTTTCCCAACAATTCAAAGAAGAGGATATGGTTTGAGAAATATTGGACCAATCAAAAAAGACTTCGTGACCTAGTATAAATATAGAAAAAAACTATATCCAAATGTCTGCACTTGTAACAGATCAGTTTAGAATATTGAATGCATCGAATTTTGTAGATTCTGTGCAGAATTCTTCTAACTCATATTATGTTTTTGTTGGATTATCAAATGCTACTTCACCCTCTTCAGGATTTGGAAGAAGTTCTTCCTGGAATACATCTCCACCAAATCCAACTGATAATACTGATTATTTAAATCATTACGAATCAACTATTTTGTTTGGTAAAAAAATTACAAGTGCAAATGTTCGAAGAGTAGTTAGAAGAATAGATTGGGTTTCTGGAACTCAATATGAAATGTATAGACCAGATTATAGTGTTATAAATCCAGCACCAACTACTGGTGCTATGAGATTGTATGATGCTAATTATTATGTTCTAAATTCTGACTATAAAGTTTATATTTGTATTGATAATGGTTCTTCAGGAATTAAAACAACTGGAAATGCTTCTCAAGTTGAACCAACATTTACAGATTTGGAACCATCAACTCTAACTGATGGATATGTTTGGAAATATCTATACACAGTTTCTCCAAGCGATATTATTAAATTTGATTCTGTTGAATATATTACTGTCCCAAATGATTGGGAAACTTCAACAGATGCTCAAATTAGTGCTGTTAGAGAAAATGGAAATTCTTACTTAAATAGTAATCAAATTAAAAAGGTATATATCCAAAATAGAGGTAATGGATATACTCTTGCATCTGGACAATCTTGTAATATCATTGGAGATGGAACTGGAGGAACTGTTTCTGTAGAAGTAACTGATTCAAAAATTACAAATGTTACAGTTACTTCTGGGGGTAAAGGATACACATATGCTCTCGTTGATTTAGGAACTACAGCAAATCCTGGAACATATGCCGAATTAATTCCCATTATCCCACCATCCAAAGGTCACGGATTTGATATCTATAAAGAACTTGGTGCAGATAAAATTTTAATCTATGCGAGATTTGATGACTCAACGAAAGATTTTCCAATTGACTCAAAATTTGCTCAAGTAGGAATTCTTAAGAATCCGACAGTTTACGATTCTACTGGAATAAGCACCACATTATTCACATCCAATGAATTCTCTGGTTTATATTCAATTAGGTTAAATCCAACACCTACAGGAACAGTAAGTATTGGGGATAAGATTAAACAAACAGTAACAGGTGGTGTTGCTGTTGGATATGTCGCATCATATGATTCTGAAACGCAAGTTTTAAAATATTATAGAGATCGATCTTTATATTATGGTGGAGGTGGAGGAAATACTAATACTGATTATGTTGGAATATCCACTAAAGGAAAAGTTTTGGATTTTGATTCCTCCTCCCAAATAACTACAGATACTGGATTTAGTGCTACAGTAAATAGCACATTTAGTGGAATAACTACAACAATATCCAATAAAATTATTAATTTAGGAGTTAACTTTACAAATGGTCTTGCAAATCCAGAGATAAATAATAAGTCGGGGGATATAATTTATATTGATAATAGACCCACAGTAACAAGAAGTTCTAGACAAAAAGAAGACGTTAAAATTATCCTGGAATTCTAAGAAATGGCACAAAAAACGAATCTTAATGTAAGTCCATATTATGATGATTTTAGTGAACCTAATGTGGGTGCTAGAGATAAAAATTATTATAAGGTCTTGTTTAATCCGGGCAAACCAATACAAGCTCGTGAATTAAATACCCTCCAATCTATATTACAAAATCAATTAGAATCTTTCGGTAGTCATATTTTTAAAGAGGGATCTATGGTGATCCCAGGAAATGTTGTTTATGACAATCAATTTTCCGCAGTTAAATTAAATCCAACAGCATTTGGAGTGAATATTGTTTCATATATTGAATTCTTTAAAGGTAAAAAAATTACAGGACAAGTTTCAGGTACTACTGCTACAATTCAATTCGTTCAACTACCAAACAGCGAAGTTGAATATGTAACAGTTTATGTAAAGTATATTGATTCCGATAACGATTTTACTTTCAACACATTTCAAGATGGAGAATCTCTATTTGCTAGTGAAGATGTAGTTTATAGTGGTACAACCATATCTTCTGGAACACCATTTGCTAACACTATTGCAGAAAATTCAACTTCTACTGGATCTGCTGTATCTATTGGTGAGGGGGTTTATTTCATTAGAGGTGCTTTTGTAAGAGTTCCTCAACAAACGATTATTCTTGATTATTATACTAATACTCCATCTTACAGAGTAGGATTAAGAGTCGATGAGCAAATAATCACAGCAAAAGATGACTCATCACTTTATGATAATGCTAAAGGTTTTACGAATTATGCTGCACCTGGAGCAGATAGATTTAAAATTTCCTTATCTCTCACTAAGAAATTACTTACAGATATTGAAAATGATACTGATTTTGTAGAACTTTTGAGAGTACAAGATGGCGCTATTAAAAAGATTGAGACTAAATCGCAATATTCAATTATTAGAGACTACCTCGCACAAAGAACTTACGATGAATCTGGAGATTATGTTGTAGATCCATTTGAATTTTCTTTGAATAATTCTTTAAATAACAGACTTGGTAATGATGGAATATTTTTTAGCAATGAAAAAACTGATCAAGGAAATACACCATCAGATGATTTGATGTGTATTAAATTTGCTCCGGGAAAAGCATATGTTAGAGGTTACGATATTGATAAAACTGGTATCGAGATTGTAGATGTTGCAAAACCAAGAACAAAACAAACAGTAAGTAATGTTTCAATCCCATTTCAAATGGGAAATTTGGTTAGAATTAATAACACATCTGGGGCACCTAAATTAAAATCATCGATAGAACTTTATAATTTAAGAAAAACTTCAAACTCGGCTGCAACAGGTACTAAAATTGGAGACGCGAGAGTATATGGAGTAAGTGTAACAGATGCATCTTACTCTGATGCGTCTACTAATTGGGATTTGTATTTGTACGATATTCAAACATATACACAATTAACATTAAATCAATCTCTATCGAGCATAGAATTACCAGCAACATCTTTTATCAAAGGTAAAAGTAGTGGAGCAAGTGGATATGTAACATCTGCTGGTGCAGGGAGTGCTATTATTTCACTAAGACAAACTTCAGGTTCTTTTTCTGTTGGGGAACAGATTTTAATTAATGGAGTAGAATTATATCCAAGAACTATCAGATTCATTAAAGTATATTCGGCAAATGATATTAAGTCGGTATTTCAATCTACTGCAGTATCTGGATTTAGCACCGCGTTTGCTGCAGATACTCAATTAGATAAGGCAACTGCTTTTGGATTTACTCCAACCGATAAAATCACAATTCAATCATCAGGTGCAGTTTCAGCGCCCACAAAATCATTTAGTGGAATCACAACAGACTCAATTATTAGATATCAAAAGGCTGGAGCAACAACAGAAACTTATAATAGAGTAGCATCAGTCTCCGCAGATGGCACATCTATGACTTTGGCTGCTGTTAGTAGCGTTACCAAAATATGTGATGGTACATTACCAGGGTCTCAAACAGAAACTACATTTTCTATTGGTGTGCCAAGAATTAGAAATGAAGAATCTGGATATTTGTATGCACAACTTCCAGATTCAAATATAGCATCAACAAATCTTAATGGATCAACTTTAACATTTACTGCACAGTCAAATGTTACTTTAACACCAACATCAGGTGTACTAACAGTAAATACTGGTAATTTTGATTTAGGAATCAGCTCAACAACTGCATCGTTCTTACCTTTTGATGAAGAAAGATATTCTATTCATTATTTTGATGGAACGATTGAAAACTTAACTTCCGATAAAGTTACCGTATCACCTAACTCATCTCAGGTTACTTTTTCAAATATTGCTAGCAGCAAAAATATTGCTACTTTAAATGCTACTTTTATTAAAAATGGAATTCAGAGTAAATTAAAGAAATACAATCGCAGCCAAACACTTAATATTACTCTATCAAAACATCCACAATCTGGAACTGGAATTAGTACATCAATTAATGATGGACTGACTTATAATCAATATTATGGACTAAGAGTTCAGGATGAAGAGATTTGCCTAAACTACCCAGATGTGGCAAAAGTTATTGCAATATATGAATCACTGGATACTAACTCCCCATCATTAGATGTTTTAGCATTTAGCTCTATTGCAAATGTTACTACTAATGCAATTATCGGAGAAAATATTATTGGAAGCACCAGTAATGCAATTGCTAGAATTGTTACAAAACCATCTGCTAATGCATTAGGTGTTGTTTATTTGAATACAAATAAATTTGTTTCTGGAGAAAGTGTTTCTTTTGAAGAATCTAATATAAACACAACTATTAGTTCTATTACATTAGGAACTTATAAAAATATTACAAACAAATTTACTTTAGATAAAGGTCAAAAAGATCAATATTATGATTATTCTAGAATAGTTAGAAATAGTGGAGAAGATGCCCCTACAAGAAAATTATTAATAGTATTTGATTACTACACAGTTCCTACTGGAGACACTGGAGATTTATTTACAGTTAATAGTTACGATCAAGAAAGATTTTCTGAAGATATTCCATCCATTGGTAAAAGAGGAATAAGGGCGTCAGATACTCTAGATTTTAGACCAAGAGTATCTGTATTTTCTGGTACGACTTCTTCACCATTTGATTTCTCTTCAAGATCTTTTGGAACTGATCCAAAAATAATTTTATCTCCAGATGAAAATTCCATAATTGGATATGATTTTTACCTAGGAAGAATTGATAAACTTTATCTCGATAAACTTGGTAATTTTATTGTTCTTCAAGGAACCCCATCTACAAATCCAAAAGCACCAAATAACCCCGATGAAGTAATGGAGTTGGCAACCATTACATTACCACCATATCTTTACAATCCAAAAGATGCTTTTATTTCTGTCGTCGATAACAGAAGATATACAATGCGTGATATTGGACTTATCGAAGATAGAGTAGAAAATTTAGAGAGAGTTACTTCGCTATCTCTTTTAGAATTAAATACTCAAACATTACAAATTCAAGATGCTCAAGGATTTAACAGGTTTAAATCTGGATTTTTTGTAGATGATTTTAAAAATTACGATTTAATCAATACTAACTTATCTCGTATTGAAATTGATAGAAACAACGATGAATTAACTACGAGAATTAGTAAAAATAGTATTAATTTAAAACCTGTTCCTGCACAGCAAGTTACTGACGAAAATTTAGATTTATCTACAAACTTCAATCTTTTCGATTCAAATACCCAAAAAACTGGAGATGTCATTACTTTAAAATATAATTCAATTGGATGGATTGAGCAACCATTAGCAACTAAAGTTGAAAATGTAAATCCATTTCATGTAGTATCGTACAATGGCACGATAAAATTAAATCCAGAAAGTGATAGTTGGGTTAGAACTATTAGACTTGAAGATATTACTAATATTAATGCAGCAAATTGGGTATGGCTTTTTGCCACAGGAACACTTGAAGTAGTTGGATCTGAAACCACTACTGATGTTCAAGATAATATAGTAGCAAGTGGAACCGAACTGTATATGAGATCTCGTAATACGGGATTCTCTGCAGTAAATCTAAAACCATTAACTAGAATTTATCAATTCTTAGATGGTAGCAGTGGTGTCGATTTTATTCCAAAACTTGTAGAAATTGCAACAGATTCAACTCTAGAAAATTATGGTGCATCTTCAGCATTCACTGTTGGAGAAACCGTTATTGGAACTTTTGAAGATAAGAATTTAATTAGTTTTAGAGTTGCAAAATCAAATCATAAAGATGGTGCATTTAATAATCCAACAACCACATATGATATTAATCCATATATAAAAACTGAAAACCTCCCTTCTTCATATAGTGCAACCTCTAAGGTTTTAAATATTGATGTTAACGGACTTTGTGCAGAAGCACAAGGATTATATTCTGGGTATTTGGTGAAGGGAATGAAACTAGTTGGACAAACTAGTGGAGCAGTATCCTATGTGAAAGATCTTCGTCTTATTTCTGATAATTATGGAGATCTTCAAGGAGCATTTTTCTTAAGAGAACCAAATACAACTCCACCACCAGCTGTTAGAATTGCAACTGGATCAAAAACTTATAAATTAACATCGAGTCCAACTAATGAAACTCCGCTGCCAGGTAGTCAATTAATTTCATCTGCAGAGACAATTTATAAAGCAGAAGGTACTTGGGAAGAAAGGCAAAGAGTAACGACAGTATCAACAACAATTTATTATGTCGATCCCTTAGCACAATCATTCTCAGTAGGTGGAAATGTAGAAGATTTAAATGGCAATTCTCCTAATGATGATTCTAATGGTGCATATTTAACCGCTGTTGATTTATTCTTTGCAACCAAAGACTCGGGTAATGCACCTCTTACTGTTGAAATTAGGACAGTTGAGCTTGGAACTCCAACCAGAACTGTACTTGGAAAATCAGTAACATTAAAACCAAGTCAAATTAATGTATCGACGGATGCCACAGTTGCCACAAAGGTAACTTTCGATTATCCAATTTATCTTGCACCCTCACAAGAGTATGCTGTTGTTCTTTTAGCACCACAAAGCGATCAATATCAAGTATGGATTGCCGAAATGGGTGAAAAAACTATTAATACATCTACTCTACCAGATGCAGAGAGTGTACGATACACTAGGCAGTTTGCTCTTGGAAGTCTATTCAAATCACAAAACGGTACGATTTGGACAGCAAATCAATATCAAGATATGAAGTTCAAACTTTATAAGGCAGAGTTTACATCTAAAATTGGAAGTGTATATTTTGATAACCCAACTTTAAATCAAAGTAATGGTTATGTTCCGAAACTTAACTCCAATCCAGTTATGGCACTTCCAAGAAGAGTTAAACTTGGAATTAGCACCATAACAAATTCTACATTGATTGGAATTTTGACAACTGGAAGAAAGATTGCTGATCCAGCCAAAACTTATAATTATGGATATATTGTTGGCACAGGAAGTTCAGTTTCTACCGTAGGACTTACAACTGGTGGAATTAATTATAGCAGCACTAGTAATGTAGATACTTATAATATTACTGGAAATGGTAGTGGATTAAAACTGAATATTACCGCAACAAGTGGAGTAATTACAGGAATTTCTGTAGCATCTTTTGGTAATGGATATGCTGTTGGAGATGTTGTAGGTATTGTAACTAGTACTGTATCTCCTGCTGCAGGTAGTGGTGCTCGTATAACAGTTACAGCAATTACTGGTCTCGATACCTTATATCTGTCAAATGTTCAGGGTGAATCCTTTACTACTACTGCTGGTATAAACACACTTTCATATTACAATAATTCGGGCACTCTAGTTTCTCTTGCAGGAACAACCATATTCTCTTCAACTCCAATAGGTGGAGTTTATGGTGGAAACTTCCTTAAAGTTAATCATTTTGATCATGGAATGTATGCTAATACCAATAAACTTACATTAAGTCAGATTGTCTCCGATCTTCCACCAACAACACTATCAATCCCATTATCAGCGACTGATTTGACAGTTAGTGTCGCATCTACTTCAATATTCGGAACATTTGAGGGAGTTTCCGTAACTCCAACAACAAATCCAGGATATATTAAAATTGATAATGAAATTATTAAGTATGAAGTTGTTGGAACTGGCCAATTAACTACAATTACAAGGGGTATTGATTCTACAAAAGTTGAAGCACATAATATTAACGCTATTGTTTATAAGTATGAATTTGCGGGTGTTTCTTTAAGAAGACTCAATAATACTCATGATATTAGTGATACTGGTATTGATATTGATAGTTATTATGTAGAAATCAATAGAACAAACTTTGATACGAATGCAACTAGCAGAGGCACTGATGGAAGTTTAACAAACGCTCCACAACTATCATTTAATTTTGAATTTACCGGTGGAGGAGAAAATGTTTTCGCAACTGAAAATATTAATTACAATTCGATTAATCCAGAAATTGCGTTAATTATTCCAGGTTCAAAGACAAAGGTGGCAGCACAAATTAAGAGCACAAGTGGCACTAGTGTCAATGGAGATGAACCTTCATTCATCGAGCAACCATATGAAAATGTTGAACTAGGAAAAGAAAACATATTATCCTCTACGAGAATTGTTTGTTCAAATATTAATGAGCAAACTTATCTTTCTGGAAATAAGTCATTCAATATGAAGGTAGTTCTTTCTACTACAGATACAAATCTGTCTCCAATGATTTTCTGGAAAAATTCTTCTGCAAAACTGTCAAGTAATAGGTTAAATTATCCAATATCAAATTATATTGATGATAATAGAGTTAATTCTATTTCTGATGATCCACACGCTGCAGTTTATGTATCAAATACTGTAAGACTTGCACAACCAGCAACTTCATTAAAAGTTATTGTGAGTGCTTATAGGCATTCATCTGCAGATTTCAGAGTTCTCTATAGTTTAATTAGAGCAGATTCTAGTGAAATTGCACAAGCGTTTGAACTATTCCCAGGTTATGCCAATCTAACAATCGACAATAATAATGATGGATATCCTGATATTATAGATCCAGCAAAAAATAGTGGATTACCTGATGTTTTTGTCCCTGCAAGTTTAGATAATCAATTTCTTGATTATGAATTCAATGCGAATAATTTAGGAGAATTTACTGGGTACACAATTAAGATTGTAATGGCAGGAACAAATCAAGCATATGCTCCAAGATTCAAAGATTTAAGGAGTATTGCAATTAGATGATGATTCCAGTAAAGGGTCACCCAAATTTGTATCGAGATGAACAGACGGGTGCTATTATTAATTGTGATAATTATGCTTATACTCAATATGTAAATAGCATTAATAATCGTGATTCCCAAAAAAGGGAATTGGATAATATGAAAAAAGATATTGATGAAATCAAATTATTACTTAAGGAGTTGCTTAATGGATCCAAATGAGATTGAACTAGAAACAATTGATAAAATGTTTGAGTACGAAAAACATTCCAGATTAATTGAAGAATTAAGTTTCGATGAATTAAAAAATTTTTCCAAATTGTATTGTAAATTATATCTAAAGCAACAAGAAGTTATGGCATCACTAGGCACCATATAGATATAAATAAGAAGTAGAGCTTAAAAAAATAGATGGCAGCCGTATATGTTAATAACCTAGTTATAAATGCCGGTTCCGAATTTACTCAAACTTTCACATTAGAAGGTGTTGAAAATAATTCTCTATTTAATTTAACTGGATATACGGTAGCTTCTCAAATGAGAAAATGGGCAGGAAGTTCTTCTGCAATAAATTTTACAGCATCAATTTTACCTCCAACAACTTCTGGAAGAATTTTTTTAAGATTAACTGGAGCAGAAACATCAGATATAAAACCTGGAAGATATGTTTATGATGTAGTAATTACGGATGAATTTAATGTCAAGAATAGAGTTATTGAGGGTATGGTTCTGGTAACAGAAGGAGTTACTCGTTAATGACTGATATTAAAGTTACAGCTGGTCAACAGTCTGATATTAAAGTTAGAGTTGGTCAACAAAATGCAGTAAAAGTTATTTCCAGTGTATCTGGATCTGCTGGAGCATCAGCTGTAAATGCAGAAAATGTTATTGGTGGCATTGCATCTGTAACACAATTGCAGGTTAGTGGAATATCAACTTTTGTTGGTGTTTCTACTTTTAAAAATGATGTTTACATTGATGGCGATCTTTATGTACTTGATGATTTAAAATTTGATGAATTTACTGCCAGAAATGCAAATATAACTGGTGTTACTACAACTAATAATTTTGTAGTAACTGGAACATCAGGTTTTGTTGGATTAGTTACTGCCAATAGCATAACTTCACAAAATTTAAACATAACTGGTCTTACTATATCGGATAATTTTACAGCAAATAATGCTACAGTAATTAATGGATTTTATTATGTCGAATCAGAGAGGAGTGGAATTGCATATTTCAATCAATCTGGATTGATGGTCTCTACGGGAGCAACTAGTTCTGCTATCAATTATACAAACTATATACTCACAACGGATAATTCTGGTATTCCAACCTGGTCCAATACCATAGATGGAGGTGCGTACTAATGTCAAAACCAACAACAAGGCAACAACTTATAGATTATTGCTTGAGGCGTTTAGGCGCTCCAGTATTAGAAATTAACATAGATGATGACCAAATTGATGATTTAGTTGATGATGCATTACAATATTTTCAAGAGAGACACTTTGATGGTGTCGAAAGAATGTATTTAAAATATAGATTTACTGATGAAGATATCAATAGGGGTAGGGCAAAAAATACAAATGGCGTGGGTATTGTAACAACTACGGGTACAGCAAATATTAGTGGTATTGGAACAACCACTTTTAATTTTTATGAATCTTCAAATTTTATTCAAGTTCCAGATTCAGTAATTGGAATTGAAAAAGTATTCAAATTTGATACGAGTTCTATTTCTGGTGGAATGTTTAGTATCAAATATCAGTTATTTTTAAATGATCTCTATTATTTTAATTCAGTTGAATTATTACAGTATGCTATGGTCAAAAGTTATCTAGAAGATATTGATTTTCTTTTAACAACAGATAAGCAAATTAGATTTAATAAAAGACAAAATAGAATGTATCTTGACATTGATTGGAATGCTCAAAATAAAGATACCTTTATTGTTATAGATTGTTATAGGATTCTCGATCCAAATGATTTTACTAAAGTATATAATGATAGTTTCTTGAAAAAATATCTTACTGCTCTTATGAAGAGGCAATGGGGTCAAAATTTAATTAAATTCCGAGGAGTAAAACTTCCTGGTGGAATTGAATTAAATGGTAGAGAACTTTATGAAGATGCAGAGAGAGAATTAGAAGATCTAAAGCAAAGAATGTCTTTAGAGTACGAACTACCACCTTACGATTTTATTGGATAATAATGGCACTTAATCCCTTTTTCCTACAAGGATCACCAAATGAACAACGACTCGTTCAAGAGTTAATTAATGAGCAGTTAAAAATTTATGGTGTAGAAATAGTTTACATCCCCAGAAAATTTGTCAGAAAAGAAACCATTCTTAAGGAAATATCTTCTTCAAAATTTGATGATAATTTTGCAATTGAAGCATATGTTAACAATTATGATGGGTATAGTGGACAAGGTGATATTCTTACAAAATTTGGAATGAGTTTAAAAGATGAATTAAGTTTGATTATTTCTAAAGAAAGATTTGAAGATTTTATTTCGCCATTTTTAGAACCTCAATCTGATTATGAAATCCCAATATCATCAAGACCGAAAGAAGGAGATCTTATTTATTTTCCTCTTGGTCAAAGATTATTTGAAGTAAAATTTGTTGAACACGAGGTTAATTTTTATCAATTAGGGAAACTTTATGTTTATGAATTAAAGTGTGAATTATTTGAATATGAAGATGAAGTTATCGATACTTCAATTAATGAAATTGATACTCAAATTCAAGATGAAGGTTATATTACCACTTTAAATTTAATTGGTGTAGGTCAAACAGCAACTGCTATTGCAGTGCTTGGAACAGGATATGTAAATAGGATTTATCTCAATAATGATGGATATGATTATATTTCATCACCAACGGTAGCAATTTCTAGCGCACCCTTTGGTGGGATAAATGCTTCTGCAGTTGCCATTACCACTAGTGTTGCTGGAGTATATTCTATTAAAGAAATTCTTCTGACTAATGCTGGTTCTGGATATACAGAAGCGCCGACAATAACAATAACTGGTGGAGGTGGAACCGGAGCTGCTGCAACTTGTTCTATTGAAACAATACAAAGTGGTGTTACTAGATTTGTTATGACAAATAATGGAAGCGGATATAGTAATCTCCCAACTATTAGTGTTGCAGGACCTGGTTTGGGTCAAACTGCTACAGGAAGAGCGGTTATTGGTGTTGGACAAAGTGTAAGTTCCATTAGAATTGTAAATTCTGGAGTAGGATATACAGTTGCACCAATAGTATCTATTGGAGCACCATCAATTATTTCTGGAATTGGAACTTATGCATTTAATGAAATTGTTACGGGATCGATATCTGGTACTACTGCAAGGGTTAAATCTTGGGATCTTGATACGAAAGTACTTAAGGTTTCTTTTGCAGATAATGCTTCATCTGCAGGTTTTTATCCTGGAGAATTGATTGTTGGAACAGCATCTTCAGCAACATATGCAGTATCAACATACAATACTTGGGATCTTTATGATAAATATAGTGAAAATATTGAAATAGAAAACGAAGCAGATACTTTTCTAGACTTTTCACAATCAAATCCATTTGGTACTTATTAATGTTAGGAACTTATTTTTATCACCAAATTATTAGAAGAACAGTTATTTCTTTTGGAACTTTGTTTAATGATATCTACATTAGACATAAAGACTCCACTGGAGATAGTATTAGTGAAATGAAAGTTCCTTTAGCATATGGTCCTATGCAAAAGTTTCTTGCAAGAATTGAACAGCAAGCGGAATTAAATAAACCAATTGCTATGACTTTGCCTAGATTATCATTTGAAATGACATCTATACAATATGATCCTACAAGAAAGGCAAATTTGACTCAAACTTTCAAAGCATCTGATGGAACTAATTTAAAAAAAGTTTATCTTCCAGTTCCTTACAACATTGGATTTCAATTAAATTTGATGGCAAAACTTCAAGATGATGCTCTTCAAGTAGTTGAGCAAATTCTTCCATATTTTCAACCTGCATTTACTTTGACTATAGATTTAGTAGATTCTATTGGAGAGAAAAGAGATATTCCAATAACTTTAGATAATGTTTCATTTACTGATGATTATGAAGGTGATTTTTCAACAAGAAGAATTATGATTTATACTTTTAATTTTACAGCAAAAACCTATCTATTTGGTCCCGTTGCAGATAGTACTGATGGTCTGATTCGTAAGGTTCAGGTTGATGTTTATGCTGATACGAATAGAACAACTGCGAAGAGAGAGATGAGATATACGGTTGAACCAGATCCAATTGATGCTGGTCCAGATGATGATTTTGGATTTAATGAAAATTGGGAATTTTTCAACGACTCCAAGACTTGGAGCCCAACCCAACAAACGGATATTTAAAAAATTATGAAAAATAATTATGAAGGTTTGGATAGTGCTCTCAACATTGAAAGTAGTATTGTTGAGGTAGAAAAATCTGCAGAAAAACTTGATATTCTTCCCGTAAAATCTGATGATATTAAAAAAGACTATGAATATACTCGTGCAAATTTATATTCTTTAATAGAGAAGGGTCAAGAAGCAATTAATGGAATTATGGAACTTGCTGGAGAAGGTGGTTCCCCAAGAGCATATGAGGTTGCTGGTCAGTTAATAAAAAATGTTGCAGACACCACAGATAAATTAATTGATTTGCAGAAGAAACTTAAAGAAGTCGAAGAAGATACTACCAAAACTACAAATAATGTTACTAACAATGCAGTATTTGTCGGGTCAACTTCAGAACTCTCAAAATTACTCAAGCAAGGTTTTCTAAATAATAAAGAGTAATTAGTTTTATCCAATGAATGAGCAATTGAAACCATATAAAACGGTGGAGGAGATTGCCAAAAAGCATCGTCTTGAAGTTTCGTTTATTCAGAAGCAACTTGATATGGGTGCTCCAATTGAGCACGAACATACCAAGAATCAGAAGTTGGCAACAGAAATTGCTCTTCAACACTTAGACGAAATCCCAGATTATTATACCCGTTTGAAAAAAATGGAGGCAGATGCTAAAAAACATCATAAAAAGTTTAAGGATGTAAAGGAAGAAACCAAGTCTGGAGATGAAGGTCTTCACGATTGGTTTAATAAATCGAAATCATCTGATGGAAAAAAAGGATGGGTTCAACTTGGAGGTAAATGGGCAGGTAAACCCTGTGCTCGTCAACCTGGACAAACTTCTACACCAAAGTGTGGAAGTTCTAAAATGAAAAGAACACTTTCCAAAGACGAAGAAGAATCTGCGAGAAGAAGAAAAAATCGTCTAGACCCAAATCAGCCAGAAAAAACTGGTGCTTCAAAACCAACAAATGTAAGAACAGAAGAAATGAATCTCCAAGAAGTAAAAGATAAACCAGGCAAAGGTAGCGGTAAAAAAGATGCTTGCTACAATAAAGTAAAATCGAGATATGCTGTTTGGCCTAGTGCATATGCATCAGGAGCATTGGTTAAATGTCGTAAAGTTGGTGCTGCTAATTGGGGCACAAAATCGGAAGATTGTTGGGATGGATATAAACAAGAAGGTATGAAAAAGAAAGGTAAAAAACTGGTTCCAAATTGTGTTCCTATCAAAGAGGAAACTGGAATGGTAAGATATTGCCCAAAATGCAAAAAAGACGAAACTCAGTCTGAATGCAAGTATGGTCCAAAGTTCTGGGCATTATATTCAACACCACCTATGTTAACTACAAATCAAATGAAGTTTGATATTGCACAAGTTCATCCTGCTAATGAAGGATATGATCACGAATATTCGATGGCTCGTTCAGAAATTTCTACTATTATTAAGGCAGCAAATAGACTTAAGAAAAAGGTAAAAAAAGGTGAGGGAAGCATTGAAGCTTGGGTACAATCAAAGATTACAAAAGCAGCAGACTACATTGATACAGCAGCAGATTATGTAGATAGTGGCGAGATGCAAAAAGAGCAAATTAGTTTTGAAATTGGTTCTGGTCATAGACAAGCACAAAAACAAGCAAAAATTAGAAATCTTGCAACCGGAACTACAAATAAAGGAGAAAAGGAGGCAGCACTCAAAAAACTTTCCGGACCTTCATTACCTCTTGCAGATTCTTATGAATATTCAAACTGGAGAGCAGATTTTGGACTATCTGAGGATTGGCAAAAAGTTAATCGTCAAGATAAAACTGACGGTTTAAGTCAAAAAGCGGTAGACGCTTATCGTCGTGAAAACCCAGGTTCAAAACTTCAGACTGCAGTAACCGAAAAGAAACCAACTGGAAAAAGAGCAAAGCGTCGTACAAACTTCTGCCGTCGTATGAAAGGTATGAAGTCTAAACTTACTACAGCAAAAACAGCAAGAGATCCAGATTCAAGAATCAACAAAGCATTGCGTCGTTGGAACTGTAACTAAAATGAAATCCTTTCAACAATTTATTTCAGAAAGCATCACTATTAATGGTGATTTTAATGGAACTCTAAATGTAGGTTCCTCTCAACCAGAACCAGAACAGGCACAGGAATCTTTCTTTGCTGATGTTGTGTGGGAAGGAAAATTATATCGTCTAGAAGTAGAAGGAAAAATGATTTCCAAAAATGAACTTGCAGAGCAAATTCAAGGGGAATATCCTGGAGCAATTGTTCATAACATTTATCCTGCTCAAGTAAATACTTCAAGAATTAAAAACGCACAAAGATATCAACCAGAAAGATTATCTTGGGGTGAATAATTTATGGCACAATTTAATAAAAGTACTCAAGATTTTTTAAATCAAGAGAGAACTCTTTTTGAAGTAAATATGATCGCCAATAAAAATGGCGAGGTTGTTACACTCGATAATCCATTTCCAGTCACTGGAACTGTTGGAATATCATCAGAAACTCTTGTAACTATTAATCCAGATACAAATGCTGTTGATGCATTTGGTAGAAATAGAGTTTCTGAACCCTTTACTCTTGGCGACTACAAGCACTTATATGCTATTGACCCAAACTTTTTAGATAGTGTTTCTGGTGCTGGTTCAACAGTAACATTTTTGCAAAACCAAGCGTGTGCAAGATTACAAACTGGTATTGGAACAACTGCATTTAGTGTTCACCAAACAAAGTTTTATCATCACTATCAACCAGGAAAAGGACAACTAATTTTTAGTTCTTTCAATTTTTATGCCCCTCAACAAAATGCAACTAAAAGAACTGGATATTTTGATGATAGAGACGGAATTTATTTTGAACAGGTTGGTCTTAATACTTCTGATGGAATAAATCCTGGTATTGGAACAAACAATTGGGTAATCAGAACTTTTGTAAGTGGAATTGCAACAGAAACAAGAATTCCACAATCACAATGGAACAGAGATAAATGTGATGGAACAGGAATTTCTGGATTTAATTTAGACATTACAAAAACTCAACTTGCATTTATAGATTTTCAGTGGTTAGGTGTTGGTAGAGTTCGTTGTGGATTTGCTCATAATGGACAACTCATCACCGCACACGAATTCAACCATTCTAACTATCAGAGCACAGTTTATATTGCAAATCCAAACCTACCAGTTCGTTGCGAACTCCGAAATACTGGTGTAGGTATTGGAGCATCATTTGATCAGATTTGTTCTTCTGTGATGTCAGAAGGTGGATATGTAGAAAGTGGTATTGACTTTGCTTATACAATGACTACTACAAGAACCACACCAACACCAGCAGGAACAGAACTTCCTTTGGTTGCCATTCGTCTCAAAAATATTTTTCAGGGATATCCAAATAGAATATCAGTCAAATTAAATAATCTTTCATTATTTTGTGAGACCAATAGTATTGTTTATAAAGTTATAAAACTTCCAAGTTCTGCTTATTTGAGTAATGCAGGAACTTTAACTTGGACTTCTGCTTCTGATAATAGTGGTGTTGAGTTTTGTATTAATGCAACAACTTACAATAATGGTGATGTTTTTGCATCTGGTTATGTTCCTTCTGGTGCATCACAAAACTCACTTTCACCAGTTGCTTCTGGAACATTAAGTCAGGCAAAGAAAAATATTATTGTTCAAAATATAGATTCAACAAACTCTGAAATTTATGTGCTTGTTGTAAGAACCATTACTACTACTGGTAATGCCACTGCTGGCGTTGCTGCTGCTCTTCAATGGAGGGAGATTTACTAAATTATGT
>Ga0208050_1000050_pt1 | contig 39919 bp, 58 predicted proteins | sample LakMenEpi13Jun10_FD_150691 | JGI IMG/M metagenome (GOLD analysis project Ga0208050, IMG submission 150691) | Freshwater microbial communities from Lake Mendota, WI - 13JUN2010 deep hole epilimnion (SPAdes) | ecosystem: Environmental > Aquatic > Freshwater > Lake > Epilimnion/Euphotic zone ... | reverse complement strand
CTCGCGGCTGGGGGCCTGGCGATCGGCGCCACGGTTCCGGCGGACTAGTACAACGGCACTACGTTACGTTTTATCAACATCTGGCCGGGCTCCCACGGGTCCGGCTTCTTACTGTGCAAGACTAGGGAGTCCTTCGGCACACCACGCCATGACAACCACGACCCTTGCGGCGATCGCCGCTCTGATCCTGCTCCCACTGCTCATCCTGCTCTGGGCCAGCGAGTCCAGGCCCCAGCGTGCACGGCGGCTTCGCTCCTACGGCTGGACCCAGCAGCGCATCGCCGATCACCTGCAGTGCAGCCGTACTACCGTCCGCCGAGCACTCGCGAGCTAGTACGACCGTACCACTGACCCCCAGGGGGAGGGTTCGGGATCTGGGCGGTGCCGTAACGGGTCCCAGGGAACCTACTGGTACATTCCCATCTCCTTCTTCTGTTACACACCTGGGGGTAGTGTTGCGATTCTTGTAATACACTGCAGGGTACCCGCTAGAAAAATGGCCACTAAATGCCCGAATCGCCAGCATTAACGCTCCGTTGGGCCCAAGGCGAGGTGTTTGGCAGCCGCAAACGCTTCCGTGTGCTGGTTGCCGGCCGCCGCTTCGGCAAAAGCTACCTGTCATGTATCGAATTATTGCGTGGGGCGATCGAGCGGCCGGGCGAAACGTTCTTTTACGCGGCCCCTACATACCGAATGGCGAAGGACATCGCCTGGAAGGTGATGAAAAAACTCGTCCCAAAGGCCTGGATCAAGAGCAAGAACGAAACCGACCTGAAGATTGAGCTGGTAAACGGCAGCACGATCGAATTAAAGGGCACCGAAAACGCAATGGCGTTGCGCGGCCGCAGTTTGGCCGGCGTGGTGCTGGACGAAGCCGCCTTTATGGACGCCGAGGTCTGGTTCGAAGTGATCCGCCCGGCCTTAGCGGACAAACAAGGCTGGGCTTTGTTCATCTCCACCCCCGACGGCACTGCCAGCTGGTTCTACGAACTATGGCAATACGCCGAGAGTGGCGACAACGACTGGAGCCGCTGGCAATTCACGACAATCGAAGGCGACAACGTCCCACCGGAAGAAATCGAAGCCGCCCGAGGCCAACTCGACGCCCGCACCTTCCGCCAAGAATTTGAAGCCAGCTTCGAGAATCTTTCCGGCCTAGTGGCGGTCTCCTTCGGAGACAGCAACATCAACCCCGAGGCCGCCGACATCCCAATCCTGCCCCTTTTGCTGGGGGTGGACTTCAACGTGGACCCGATGTCGGGCATCTGCGCGGTCAAAAAAGACGACACGCTCTACGTCTTCGACGAAATCATGATGACGGGTGGCGCCACCACGTGGGACTTTGCCGAGGAGGTCACCCGCCGCTTCGGTGTCGACCGCCGCATCATCGCCTGCCCCGACCCCACCGGCGGCGCCCGCAAAACCAGCGGCGTGGGACTCACCGACCACAACATCCTCCGCCGCAGCGGTTTCACCGTATCCAGCCCCAAATCCCCTTGGAAAATCCGCGACAAGGTCACGTGCGTCAACACCGCCCTTTTGGACGCTGCTGGAACCCGCCGCACCCTGATCCACCCGCGCTGCAAAGAACTCATCAAATCCCTCCGCACCCTGACCTACACCCCAAACACCGGCCTCCCCAACAAAAATCTCGGCGTCGACCACGCTTTCGACGCCTTCGGCTACCTCTGCCTCCAACAATTCAACCTCGTCAACTACTCCAAGCTCGGCAGCACCAACTACCGTCTCTACTAACCACCGTAGACTGAGACAAATCCCCTGGAGCCATGGCCAAAAAGCCCACAAAAGCCCAGAAAAAAGTCTCCAAGGTGATGGAGGAGTACGGCGCTGGCACCCTCAAGTCCAGCTCGGGCAAAAAAGTAACCAGCCGCAAGCAGGCAATCGCCATCGCCCTCTCCGAGGCTGGCCAAACCCGCAAAAAGAGGACCAAGTAATGGCTAAACCCGGCCTGTACGCCAATATCAACGCCAAGCGCAAGCGCATCGCTGCCGGAAGCAACGAAAAAATGCGTAAGCCTGGCTCAAAAGGCGCCCCAACCGACGCTGCCTTCAAAGCAGCCGCCAAAACCGCCAAACCGGCTAAACCCACCAAAAAACGGAGCAAGTAATCATGGCCGCCAAAGCTATCACCGCCATCGACCGCCACACAAACATCGTCGAATACACCGGCGCCAAACTCACGGCCCTCGACGACTGGTTCGAGATCCCTGCTCACTCGGGCAGCTACAGCATGGCTGCCACCGTGGTCGGCTCCGCCAACTTCAAACTCGCCATCGAGTGCAGCTTCAACGGCAACTGGTTCACCATCGAAACTGCTAAAACCATCAACTCCGCTGGAGCCTACGTTTACTTCTACGACGGCAAACCCGCAGCCAAAGTCAGACTACGCATCTCGCAAGTCGACTCTGGTACTCCCGACGTAACCCCATACATCGCAGTTGCGTACCACGGCTAATGGCAATCCAAACCATTAACGGCGGCTGCATCCACATCGAAATCGACGCGGAAGACGGCCTCACTCACGCCACATTCGCCTTCAAAACTCCATCAATACCCGAAACTCTGGGCGGATTTATCACAATGCTCGCCCACGGAATCGAAGTGCTGGTGCCCCTTCCCGATCCCGACGACGAGGAGCCCGAAGACGATGATTGAATATCGCGGCGAACGCTTCGAGGGTTATAACAAACCCAAACGCACCCCAAATCACCCCGAAAAATCACACGTCGTCCTCGCAAAAGACGGCGACAAAGTAAAACTTATCCGTTTCGGCCAACAGGGCGTAACTGGCTCACCACCAAAAACAGGAGAAACAGAAGCAGCGAAGGCCAGAAGGGCATCGTTCAGAGCGCGTCATGCCTCTAACATAAAGAAAGGCAAAATGTCCGCCGCTTACTGGGCTGATCGGCAAAAATGGAGCTAAAGTTAACTGGTTACCAGTTAACGCTCGTGGCTTCCCACCACTGTTACATAGAAGTAGTTTGCCCCCTTTGCGTGCAAACTCGCACTACACGCAAAGATTTAGTCGCTAAAAAATTAAAATTAAACGAACAATTACTGTGCAAAAGCTGTGCCCTCAAAACACGCAAAGTAACCTGGAAAAAAGATCCCTCTGAGCTAAAGCGTAATCAGGGTGCTTACAAATCTTACGTACGAGCTAAACGTAGAGTCCAGACAAACCATAAAAATGCTTACAGTAAAGTCAAATTTTTGTTTGATTCTTATGAGCAATTTTTGAATGAATTAGGTCCACGCCCAGAAGGCATGACCCTAGATCGTATTGATAACAGCGGAGACTATGCCCCCGGCAATGTCCGTTGGGCTAGTATTGAACAGCAAGCTCGTAACAGGAATCCACGGTACACCTGGACTCCTAAGCCTTCTACATCCGAGGAACCGGAGCCCTCTACATGACCTACGCAGTTCCCGGCCAAATCCGCACCCATCTTGTCAGTTCGACCTTTGAAGGCCCGACTGACTCACCCTTCACGCGCACCCGCGCCGTGCTGGACATGATGCGCGGCTGGGAAATCATGAAAGCGGTCAGCCTAGGCACCGAATACCTGCGCGAAAACAGCGAAACCTTCCTCCCCCTAGAACCCCGCGAGGACTACACGGCCTACTTGGCCCGTGTCAACCGCGCCGTCTTCTCACCCTTCACCCAACGACTGGTCCGCGCCGCTGCCGGCCTGATCCTGCGCAAACCGATCGTCCTCGAAGGCGACCCCTACTGGAGCGAAATCTTCGCCAAGGACGTCGACGGTTGCGGCTCGGACCTAGACGAGTATGCCCGCCGCCTACTGATCTGCGCCCTTACCTACGGCCACTGCCACACACTGGTCGATTTCCCAGCCCCAACTGGCGCCCGCAGCCTGGCGGAAGAACGCGCTCTAAACCGCCGCCCGTACTGGATCGAGGTCGACCCGCAGAATGTGTACGGCTGGCGCTTGGACCGCGAGGTCAACTACGGCAAGTTGATCCAGGTCCGCATTGCGGAGAAAGCGATCGTCCCCGACGGCCGCTTCGGCGAAAAAGTGTACGACCAGATCCGCGTCATCGAGCCCGGCCGCTACGAGATCTACCGCCAACTGGAGAGCCGCAAGGACATGTACGGCCAAATGCCGTACCCCAACTCGTTTGACGTAACAGGCCCCACGGGCGGCAACTACGAGCTAGTTGAAACTGGCGCTTACAGTTTGGGCGAAATTCCCCTCGTAACCCTTTACTCGAACAAGACCGACACGCTGGTCAGCAAACCCCCACTACTGGACATCGCCTACCTAAACCTGGCCCATTTCCAACGCCAAGCCGACCTGATCCACAGCCTGCATGTCGCCAGCCAACCCATGCTTGTCCTCGAAGGCTGGGACGACCAAACGAAGGACCTTGCCATTAGCGTTAATTATGCGTTGGCGATGCAGCCCGGCAACAAGGCTTATTACGTGGAGCCTGCGTCTAGCGCTTTCGAGGCCCAGTCAAACGAAATAAAAGAACTGCAGATGCAGATGGCGACGCTGGGCATCAGCACTCTGAGCCAGCAAAAGTTTGTCGCCGAATCTGCCGACGCCCGCCGCCTGGACCGCGTCGACACCAACTCGATGCTGTCAATGGTCTCGATGGATCTACAGCAAACGCTGCAAGGCGCCTTCAACCTGGCCGCCAACTACCTCCAGCTGGAGCCCCCCAAGGTCTACGTAAGCCGCGACTTCGACATCGACCGCCTGATCGGCCAAGACATTACCGCCCTGACGACACTGTTTACGCAGCAGGTAATCGACCGCGAAGAGTTCCGCGACATCCTGCGCCAAGGCGAAATTCTGTCAGCCGGCGTCTCAATGGACGACGATAACGAAGCCACCGAGTCTGCAGAGGAAGAAGCCCGCGAAGAAGAGGAAGAAAATTCCTCCGACGGAATATCTGCCGACCAGATGGAGCGTCTAATCCAAGCAATGATGGGCTGACGGGATGGCCACCAAACAGGACTACCTGACGCTGGCCCAAGTCACCGCGCTCGTCAAACTCAGCAAAAAACTCAAAAACCTCACGACGCTGCTATCCGGCGACGGTCCTCCAGACGACACGGGCAGTTCCGGCGACTGGTACATCGACCGCCGCACGAAACAGCTTTACGGCCCTAAGTCCAGCAATGGCTGGCCTAGCGAGCCCGTTGCACTTGGCACAAAAGACACGAACGGCCGCCTCCGCACCACGCAACTAACAATCAGCGGCAACCAAGCAGAGGCCGCCAAGGGAGACGCAGGCCCTGCAGGACCAACAGGCGCTACTGGCCCTGCCGGCCCCACCGGACCTGCTGGCCCAACCGGCGCAACCGGCCCAACAGGTTCAACTGGCGCAACCGGCCCTGCGGGACCTGCAGGTCCACAAGGCGACACCGGACCTACCGGCCCAACTGGAGCAACAGGTCCTCAAGGCCCCCAGGGCGAACAAGGCCCAATTGGTCTGACCGGCCCAGCAGGTCCACAAGGCGAAACAGGCCCTGCCGGCCCCACGGGCCCACAAGGCGAGACAGGTCCCCAAGGTTTAACGGGCGCTACAGGTGCCACGGGCGCCGCCGGCCCTACTGGTGCTACAGGACCTGCCGGCAGCAACGCTACTGTGACCGCCGGCAACGGCATCGCAGTCAGCGACGGCGTTGTTTCCCTGAACTCCAACTTTCTTACAACAAACCAGTTCATCCAACTACCGACTGGCACAACCGCACAGCGCCCGAACACCCCAGCCACAGGCATGATCCGCTTCAACACCAGCGCTGGCGCCTTCGAGGGCTACACCGGCACCGCGTGGGTGAATTTGTCCCCGGCCAACATCGACGACGTTGGCGCAACGATTACCTAATCTTCTTTTGTTGTAGACTAGAACTGCACTATTTACAGTCCGCTGGTGAAGAGCCTGGATTACGTGCAGCAACCGGACGGCAGTTTCCGCTGGGAAATGGTCGAGATGGACGAAGCTGCGCGGGCTGCAAAGCCTGAACCCGAAAAACCCGCTCGCCGGGCCCCGAAAAAGGCCATCAGCGAGCCTGTTTTCGTCGAACCCACTACCGAAACCCCCGAGTTCTAACGCATGGAAGAGCAAGTCATCCAGACGCCCGTGGCGCCTGAACCCCAGCCTGTGGCTGGAGCCGACACCGCTCAACCCACTCTTGATGTCTCGGGCATCAAGGCTGAGTACGAGTCCCAGATCAATGCCCTAAAGGTCCAAGCGGCCGAAGCCGACGAACGTTTCCAAGGCATCAAGGCAAAGCTGGACGAGGTCTACAAAAAACAGGACGACCAACGCAAGAAGGTCCTCCAAGACCAAGGCCAGTGGAAAGATCTCTGGGAGGAAGCCAACAAAACCGCCCAAGAAAAAGACACGCAGATCGCCGAACTCCACCGCCAACTGGAGGACCTTCGCACGTCTAACGAAGCCGCAACAATGCGCACAGCTGCGATGTCGGCTATCAGCCAAGCTGGCGCAATTAACGCCGAGCAAATGCTGATGTTGTTACAAAACAACCTCCGCAAAAACGAAGGCGGCAGCGTCGTTGTCCTCAACGGCGGCGTGGAACAAGACCTTCAGGCATATCTAAACAACCTGAAGAACCCAGGCTCCGGCTTCGAGCACCACTTCAAACCTAGCTCTGCCGCTGGAATGGGCGCCAAGCCCAACCCCACCTCTACCGTCGCTCCGGGTATGAACAACCCCTGGAAGGAAGGTAGTATTAACTTAACGCAGCAGATGATGCTGTCCGCCCAAGACCCTGAACTCGCAGCAGTGCTGAAGAGGGAAGCCGGTCTTTAAGCCTCAGTGAGGCACCACCACCCAAGTCTGTGACTGGGACGCAAACCCCCTGACCTTTCGGAGGCCCAATGGCTGCTCCTTTTCAGAACTATTCCGGCGGTGTCCTTCTGGCGGACATCGTCAAGCGCAATAACCTCAGCACCTATGTGTCTGAGGCGATCAAAGAGCGTTCGCTCTTCATCAAGAGCGGCGCCGTTGTGCGCAATGCTCTGCTGGATGCCCGCGAAGGCGGCACCCGCATCCAAGTCCCCGAATTTAACCCGACTGCTCCCACCGAGGAGATCATGAACGGGACGGCCACCTGGGGCACCAGCAACGCCGGCTATCTGACCCCTCAGAAGATCGGCACAGGTACCCAGATCGCCACCATCTGCCATCGCGGCTTTGCGTATGCAGTGGACGACGTCGCAATGCTCGCGGCCGGTGAAGACCCCATGCTTCACATCCGCAACCAGCTTGCCGACGCGATCAACAAACTGAACAGCCAGCGTCTGTTCAGCCACCTGTACGGCCTGTTTGGTGCTTCCGACACCAACAACGGTCCTCTGGGTGCCAACGGTCTGTATAAGGGCAAAGGCACCGCTTCTGGTGCCACCGAAGTCAACTTCCTGACCGCTGCCACCATTGCCGAAGCTCGCGCCCGCCTTGGCGAGCGTGGCGACGAAATGGACATCCTGGTTGTCCACCCCTCCGTCGGCTACTACCTGTATCAGGTGGGTATGCTGACCTTTAGCACCTCGGCCCTTGCGGCTTCCGGCGCTGTTGTTTGGGGCGGTGGCGGCGTGGGCATCGGTGCCCGCAGCATCGGCGAATTTGCCGGCTGCCGCGTGATCATCGACCCCCTGGTCAACACTGTTGCTCCTGGCGACAGCGGCGACCAGCGTGAGTTCAACTGCTACCTGCTGAAGAGCGGCACCATCCTTGAGGGCGTCCAACAGGACCTCCGCATCGAAGCTGACCGCAACATCCTGTCCAAGCAGGACGTCCTCTCGGTCGACTACCACAGCGCCTACCACGTGATGGGCACCAAGTGGATCTCGGCCTCGGACAACCCGACCAACGCCAACCTGTACGACAAGGACAACTGGCAGGCCACCTACGACATCGACCTTATCCCGCTGTCGCGCATCGTGGTCAACAGCCCCCTAGACACCAGCACCATCTGATCTTCGATCAGATCTTTACTGGCCCCACCTTCGGGTGGGGCTTTTTCATTGCCGCTACACTGAAACAAAGACGGCCGCCGTGCAGTGCCAGCCACAATTAACGCCACTTTGAGTTCTGCATCGGCCAACAGCTACGTAACGCTGGCCGAAGCTGACGCCTACTTCGAGACAATTCCCGACTCGTCGACCTGGACCACAAAAACGACCGACCAAAAAAACCGCGCTTTGATTTCAGCAACGCGCTGGATCGACAGCCTGAACTTTTACGGCGACCGCTGCGATAACGGCCAGGCCTTGAAGTGGCCCCGCAACAACTGGCTGATCGACCGCGTCGAACTGGTCTGCAACGTCATCCCGAAAGAAATCAAGTTCGCCACCTACGAACTGGCGCGTGAACTGGCAAACGACACCGACGCCATCACCAACACTCAAAACGACCCGGACCAGCTGTACAAAGAAGTCGAACTTGGCGAACTGCGAGTCCAGTACAAAGAAGGCCAAGCCAACGGCGTGATCAACAATGTCTTCGACGTCTACCCCTGGCTGCAGGCATACTTAGGCGCTTACACGATCGGTGGCGCCGGCGGCTTCCAACTCCGCGCCTTCCGAGGCTGACATGGGCCTAATCGACACGACCTTCGGTTCTATCCCAGCCTCCATCCTCGGCGACTGGGGCCAGACCATCACGTACATCAAAACCGTCACACCTCGCACCTACAACCCAACCACTGGCGCCATCACCGGCACAGACACTAATGTTTCGGTCAAGGCTGTGATCACGCGCATCAATCCACGCGAATCCGAGGGCCTGTACCAGACCACCGATCTTAAGGTGATCATTGGAGCGGCCGAGCTTGGGTCTTACTACCCCACTGAGGCCGACCGCATCCAATACACCCAAGACAGCGTTACCCGCGAGGCCAAGATCATCGCCATCACTAGCTACCGAGGCGACAGCCCGGTGATGCACACCCTGATCGCGAGGCCCCAATAATGGCACGCAACGATTTCGGCAAACTCCTAAAAGAGCTGGACCGCGTTGCCGCTACTACGGTTTACAACGGCCCCCGCGCCGCCTCCGAGCGTGTCGTGCGCGAACTTCAAAAAGCAGGCCCCAGCTGGAGCGGCGAGTTCTCCAACTCTTGGCAAATCGCCACCCCATCTACAACTGTTCGCGGCCCCGGCACTCCAGGCGAGCCAAAAAACTTGGTTGCTCCAACACTGACAGGCCGTGAAGTCACCAAGAGCTTCTTGCTTAAGGACAGTGTCGTCTTTCGCATCACAAACTTCGCGCCCCACGCACTCGAAGCAATCGACGCCGTCGAACATGACCGTCAATACTATGCCCGCCGCAAAACCGCCGAACCACAAACTGCACTGGGACGCAGCAAATGGGAAGTAACCACACCCCGTAAAAACGTTAGCGCTCGTGGCGCAACTGGCGGCGGCGCCGAAGGTACAAACTCCAGCCGCACGGCCCCCCTTGACTGGTTCGCAACCTATGCAAGTGCAAATTTAGGACGAGCTGTGCAGTTAGAAATGGATTCTGCCCTTCGCCGGAGGTTTGCATGAACTACCAAGGAATCCGCGCCGCCGTCGAGAACCCGTTACTGACCGCTTTTAGCGCGTTGGTGCCGGCGGTCCCGGTCTACTTCGACAACATTACAGCCGTCCCACCTAACACAACCACTGAATACGTCCGGGTAAATGTTACTTTCGGCATTACCAACGAACCCACGCTTACTACTAGCGTTGATAACGCACGTGGCGCCCTTGTTATCCGCGTATTTACGGAAAAAGGTAGGGGTCCCGCCCGCAACCAAACCCTAATCACCACCGCCGTAAACGTCTTAGAGACACTTAATGCTGCTGCAAAAACATCTAGCGGCGTTTTCTTCCGCCTTGGCGAAATAAACGGACCGACATTTTCTGCAACTGACGACGCCCCACATTTCGTGGGTCGCATCGACACAAGTTGGGTAGCAACAGTCCTGAGCTAAAGACTGTTGCTATTCTTGTAAGAGCCGGGCAGTGTCCCGCCCCACTGCATATCCATCTGGTACGCCCCTATGGCCACCACCGTTCTGTCCGGCACGTCCGGCGCCCTTTACTACAAGCCCGCTGGCACCACCGGCTCTTTCGGTGAAGCCAACGTTACTGCCGGTAGCGACGAAATCGTCGTTCAGACCTTTCTGAACTTCAAAGTCAACGACCCCGTCAAGTTCAGCGTCATCAACAGCCAAACTGGCGGCTCCGGCACCGGCACCGTCCCCGGCGGCCTGGTCGCTGGCACGACCTACTACGTCAACGCCTACACCGCTAGCACTGGCGTGCTGAAAGTCTCAGCCACCGTCAGTGGCGCTTCCGTTGACATCACCGACGACGGCGTTGCTGTCTTCCCCAACGAGTTCCAAGTCGAGTACGCCGACTTTGCTGTTGTCGGCCAAGTCCGCGACTGGAGCTTCGAGATCAGCCGCGCCGAGATCGACGTCACCACAATCGGCCAAACCCCTGGTCAATACGTGCCTTTCCGCACCTACATCAGCGGCTTCGGCGATGGCAGCGGCACCGCGACGGTCTACATGACCAACGAGGACGCCGCCCTGTCCAACCGGATGATCCAAGACGTCCTGCAGCGCCAGCAAGACGGTGCAGCTTTCAAGCTGTACACCGACCGCGTCTTCAGCGGTGGCACCTTGAGCGACACCCTCAGCCGCTCGATTTCGTTCAACGCTGTGCTGACCTCGGCCAGCCTGAACATCAACCCCGACGACGCCCAGTCCGTCACCGTCAACTTCCGCCCAGCTGGCACCCCGACCTTCGACTTCTCCCAATCCTGATAACCTAGTTCCGGGTGAATCGTGGCAAGCCCCGCCTTACCAGCGGGGCTTTTTCATGCTTAATCCGCTACAGTAGAAAAACAGCAGCACGGTGTTATGCCTGCCTCCATCCCCGTTCGGGCAATCGACCGCCTCCGCAAGGCTGCCAACCTGGAGCCGACGAAAAAAGAAGTCGAGTTGTCCGATGGCAGCATTTTCGAGATGTGGGTCAGCCCGCTGACCATGGCCGAACGCGAACGCGCCCAGAAAAACGCCAAGTCGGACGATGCTGGGGCCTTCGCTCTGCAGTTGCTGATCACCAAGGCTTGCGACGAAAGCGGCCAAAAGCTGTTTGCCGCAGGTGAAATCGACGTCCTGAAGAACGAAGTCAAAGACGCCGACCTGCAAAAGCTCATGCTGGCGATCATCACGGACGACGCCGAGCCAATCGACCCCAAGAACTAGCCAAGGAGATCCGCCAGGACAACTGGCTCATGCTCCAGTTCGGCGTCGCAAAAGAACTGGGACTCAGCCTTGAGCAAGTCCGCACGACAATGACCGCCGAAGAACTCCTTGGCTGGAGCGCCTACTTCCAGATCCTGAACGAGGACCAACAAAAGGAGCTGGACAAAGCCAAACGCCGCCGCTAGTCCCGGCGGCTTTTTGTTGTGTAAACTGAAGTACCAGACTGTGGCACGGCGCCGTGGCTTACAGAGCAGAAATCGAAATCGGCGTAAGAGGTACACGTGAACTTGAACGTTTACGTTCTTTAATTACTCAAAGTACACAAGCCTTTGAAAGCCTAAACAGAATAGCCGCTAAACGCGGCGGATTGAATCAAACATTAGATAACTACGAAACACAACTGGTCCGCGCAAAACGTGCGATCGACAACGTAACTGCCGGTACACAAGCAGAAGTAAAAGCTATACGTGAATACGTAACAGCGATGGGGTTAGCTAATGCTGCCCGAGATCGTCAAAATTACCTTATTGCCCAAGAAGTCGCTAACAGACGCAGAGTACAGGCAACGATAAACGCCGGTTTTGGTCAACAAGGTGCCGCGCTGCCGCCTTCTATGCGTAATGCCGGCTTCGGTCAACAAGGTCCGGCTCTAGCGCCCGCTGCAGCAAGACGCGCAGGCGGTGGCGCAGCCGCAACCCTCGGAGGCGGCAGAGTAGGCGGGATTGTAAGTAATGCTGTAATTGGTGGCGCTTTCCCCTTGTTGTTCGGGCAAGGTGGTGCGGCAGCTACTGGTGGTGCACTTGGCGGCATTGTTGGCGGTGCTTTCGGCGGTGCCGGCGGTTTTGCCGGTTCCTTGCTCGGTACTTTGCTGGGACAGATCGCGGGCCAAGCCAACCAAGTCAAAGAGCTTGCCGCTGACATCGGATTTAGTGCACAACAAACACAACTTCTCGGTATTGCTTTCAAACAAGCTGGAGCAGATTTCGATAAGTTTGCCGAATCGGTGTCCCGCATCCAAGGCGTAGGCTTGGCGCTAGAAGAGCAAGCATCAGCCATCCAACTTGCTAGCACGCTTACCGAAGCATACGGCGGCAGAATAGATAAAGTTACAAACGCATTTACCAATGCACTGCAAACCGGAAAAGTTACACAAGCGACCTTAAATCAACTTACAAGTCAAGGAATACCTATCCAAGATGCGCTAGCCGCTAAGTACAACGTCAGCCGTGATGCGTTGCTTCAAATGGCAAAAGATGGAAAAATTTCCGTCCAAGACTTACTGGATACACTTGTAAATCTCGCGAACGAAAGCAGTAAAGGTCCCGCTAAAATCAGTAATGCGTACAAAGAAGCGTTTGACGAAATAAGTTTAGCCGTAGACAACTTAACGAAAAAACTTGTAGATAGTTTTAATTTCCAGAGTGAGTCTGCTGGTAAAGCAGGCGAAAACCTCGCCTATCGAGTTTCCGGAGCATTTACACAAGTTCTCCAAGCGCTAGAACCTGTACTTGAGTTACTGGCTCAAACATCCGGAGCTTTTGTGAATCTGGGTGTTCAAGCTGTAAATGCATTGTCTGGCATTCCAAATATGATTGGCAGTATCACTAACGCGATTATCGGCATGATCCCTGGCCTAGGAAGTGCCTATTCAATTTTATCTTTAACCGCAAATTTAACGGGTAAAGGACGTAAACCCGGAGTTGCGACACCCTTAAACCTTAATCAGGGTATGGGCCAAAATTGGCCTGCAGGTGTTCCCAGGCCTGGTACGCCTTCGCGTATTCAGCGAATAATGGCTCCTGCGCAGATGCCTGCGTCAGCCGCCGGAAGTAAGAGTAGAAAGTCTGCGGCGGACAGAGCTGCGCAAGAAGCTCTAGAACTTGCAGCAACTCTAAAACAGTTACGCGAACAGCTACGCATCGAAACTAAGTCCCTGGAACTGCAAGAAGCAATCTCATTTGCGCGTGCAGATGGTAACGAAAAACTCGTTGCATTTCTCCAAACACAAGAAAAGTTTTATAACATTGACGAAAAAGCTTCAAAACTTCGCGAAGATTTTGATGCAGGTAAGATTAAACAAGCTGAGTTTATCCTACGCCAACAATTACTCGGTATCGAGCGCAAAAAAGTTGAAATTACCGAGGAAGAACGTCTTAACGCGGTTTTGCGTGAGCGTTACCAAATAACCGCCGAAGTTCTTGATGCAGCACGACGTGCACGTGAAAACGCTTTTGGCCAAGGACTGGGGGGCGCAGGTACATTCCGAACAGATGTAAATTTGATGCCAGGGCTTACCGGCGGAGCTATCGGCACTCGCTACGAAGAGTTACGGTTAGAGCTGCAGGAGCTAACAAAATTATCTACACAGGTAATCACCGCAGCAGAAGGCATCGGCGAGGCTTTCGGTAATTCCTTCAAAGGCATGATTACGGGCGCCATGACAGCCCAAGACGCGCTATCAAATTTCTTCAGTTCTTTGGCCGACTACTTTGCCGATATGGCAACACGCATGATTGCGAAATGGCTGGAGATGCAAATTATCGGCTTGGCACAAAGCTTGTTGCCGGGCTCCAGTTTGTTGTTCCCGCAAGGAGTTGGTAATTTCAGCAGCGCTTTTGGCGCAGGGGGGCCATCTTTTAATCAGTCGTTTGCTTTCGGCGGTTTCAGGGCTGCTGGCGGTCCTGTTCGCGGAGCTACGCCCTATGTCGTAGGCGAACGCGGCCCAGAACTGTTTGTCCCTGGCTCCAGCGGCAGCATCGTGCCGAACAACCAACTTGGCGGCATGGGTGGCGACGTGAGCGTCGTCGTTAATGTGGATGCAAATGGCAGCCAAGTTCAGGGCAACGAAAACCAAGCCAAGGCCTTGGGTGGCGCCATCAGCGCCGCCGTCCAAGCCGAGATCGTCAAACAACAACGCCCCGGCGGCCTCCTCGCTGGTACTCGCTAATGGCCACCTTCCCCAACTATGACCCGCAGTACGGCGCCAGCAAGACAAGCCAGCCGGCTGTCCGCCGCGTCCAGTTCGGCGACGGCTACTCCCAGCGCCTTGTTTTTGGTCTCAACCAAGACCCCAAAGAATGGACGCTGGAATTTAACGTCACTGAGGACGACGCCGACGTAATCGAGGCTTTCCTCGAAGCCCGAGGCGGCGCCGAATCCTTCGACTGGACCCCACCGGACAGCAACACCTCCTATAAGTGGCTGTGTTCGGAGTGGAGCAAATCCATCGAACAGCCATTCCGGGCTGTGATTCGGACTAAGTTCACCCAAGTGTTTGAGCCCTGATGGCCTATTCCGCCTGGGCCAGCTCTACTGCTTACTCGGTCGGCAACATCGTCCGAGCTAGCACCCTCCAGGCCAGTGGCCTTGTTTTTCGCTGCACGGTCGCTGGAACGAGTGCATCAACGCAACCCACGTGGCCGACCGACATCGGTAGCACGATCGCCGACGGCACCGTCACTTGGGCAGCGATCAGCAGCGTTTACGAAGAACTGTCGGTACTGGCACCTAACGCCATCATCGAATTGTTCCAGCTGAAGCTGGATGCAACACTGCACGGCACAAGCGACACCTATTACTTCCACGCCGGCGTAAACGCCAGTGTTACCGGCAACATCGTGTGGAACGGCAACTCTTACGTCCGCCTACCAATTCAAGCCGAGGGCTTCGATTATGCCAGCAGCGGTACGCTGCCCAGGCCCACACTGAGTGTGGCTAACCTTGGCGGCGAGATCAGCACTTTAATTTTGCTGGCCAACGCCGTCACACCCGGCAACGACTTAGGCGGTGCGAAGGTCACCCGTATCCGCACGCTGAAGAAATTCCTCGACGGCGAATCCGGCGCTGATCCACACGCAAAATTCCCAGACGAAATCTGGTACGTGGATCGCAAGTCTGCAGAAACTCGCGACATTGTGCAGTGGGAGCTGGCAAGCAAGCTGGACATGGCCGGCATGATGATCCCCAAGCGACAACTGATCGCCAACATCTGCCAATGGCAGTACCGCTCCAGCGAGTGCGGCTACACCGGCAGCAACTACTGGAACGCCAACGATCAACCAGTAGGCAGCCTTGCTGCTGATGCCTGCGGCAAACGGCTCGGGTCCTGCAAATTGCGTTTCGGCGCCACGTCACCGCTGCCTTTCGGCAGTTTCCCTGGCGTGGGCTTGACGGAATGAAACTAGGCACGACGCTACAGACCGAAATCCTCGCCTACGCGCAGGCGTGCGATCCAAAAGAGATGTGTGGCTTGATCCATGTGGTCAAAGGCCGCAAACGTTTTTATGCCTGCGCAAACATCGCCGAGACACCTGACGAGCACTTCGTACTGGATCCTGCCGACTACGCAGCCGCCGAAGATTTGGGCGAAATCGTTGCCGTGGTACACAGCCACCCAACAAGCCGCCCGGTCGCATCTGCCGCCGATCAACTGAGCTGCAACGCCACCGGCCTGCCTTGGATCATCGTCAACCCAAAGACCGAGCAGTGGGGCGGTTGCGAGCCAAAGGACTTCGAGCTGCCTTACGTCGGGCGTGAGTTTGTCTTTGGCGTGGTGGATTGCTACAGCTTGTGCCGCGACTGGTACAAGCGCGAGTTCGGACTGGAACTAGCTGATTTTCCACGACGGGACCGCTTTTGGGAACGCGGCGAGAACTTGTACGTCGATGGGTACAAGTCCCAAGGTTTTCGGCGCGTGCCGTTTGAAGAGCTGCAGTACGGCGACGCGATCCTGATGCAGCTTGGCGCTGACCTGCCCAACCACGGCGCCATTTACCTTGGCGACCAGCAGATTTTGCATCATGTGCAGGGGCGGCTATCTAGTCGAGACGTGTACGGCGGCTACTATGTAAAGAGCACTGCCATGGTCCTGCGGCATGAAAGTCGTTAAGGTCTACGGCACCCTCCGTAAGCTCCTTGGCGGACGATGCCGGTTCGAGTTTGAGGTTGATACACCAGCCCAAGCGCTGAAAGCGTTGTGCGTCAATTTCCCAGGCCTTGACAGGTGGCTGATGGACCGCGAAGCCGAAGGCACCGGCTTCCGCGTCACGGTCGGCCGCGACGCGATCACGCAAGAGTCACCCGAAGCACTGGTACTGCCTTGGTCCGAACGCGAGGTCTTTAGCATCACGCCGGTGATCTGCGGCGCCGGTCAAGGCTTCGGGCAGGTGCTGGCTGGTATTGGTCTGATCGCATTGGCGATTGTTGCCGGTCCCGCCGGTGCTGGTTTCCTTGGTCTTGGGGCTGGCTTTATCTCAGGCGCTACAGCAAGTGCAGTCTCAGTCGCTCTTGGCGGCCTCGGCGCCAGTCTGCTTCTTGGCGGCGTCGCGCAGATGATCTCACCGCAGCAAAATATGGGCGCTCTAACCAGTGGCCGCGAGGCAGCCCGCCTGGAGAGCTTCACTTTTTCGGGAATTGTAAATACGTCGAAACAGGGACTTCCTGTTCCGGTGGCCTACGGGCGTCTTTTTGTTGGCTCGGCCGTTATCAGCAGCGGCCTCGACGTTAATCAAACCGTATGACTTACCCCGTAATCCAAGGTGCAGGTGGTGGCGGCGGTGGTAGCGGCTGTTTTCCGAACTACACGCTTATCAGCGTCCCAGGTGGCCAACGCCGGATCGACTCACTGGAGCCCGGCGAAATCGTCCTGAGTTTTGACGACCGTGGCCAGATTCACCCGGCGAAGATCCTCAAGGTCCATATACACGAAGACCAGCCAATCAAGCGCTACCACCTGTGGGGCGGCACGTACTTAGATGCGACACCCAACCACTGGGTGCTGAACCAGTTCAACGCCTTCGTCTGCATCGACACGCTTGGCGCAGATGACTGTCTGGTCGACGGCCTCGGCCACCTGCGTCCAATCCTGCGCAAAGACGAACTGGAGCGCGGCACTGTTTACAACCTGACGGTCGAAGACCAGCACACCTTTATTGCCGACAACATCCGTGTCCATAACGCAGGCCTCGGTGCGACGATCGCAGGTGCAGGCGGCGGTGGCGGTGGCGGCAAAGGCGGCGGTGGATCACAAAGCGTCCCAACTGAAGCTGATGACTCGCTGCAGTCAGTCCAGTACGCCAGCGTCCTCGATCTGCTATGCGAAGGCGAGATTCAAGGCCTCGACGACGGCTTAAAGAGCGTCTATCTAGATGGTACGCCCATCGTTGGGCCAGGTGGCAGCAGCAACTTCAGCGGCTATACCACTGACTTCCGCACTGGCACGCAAGCCCAGACCTACATCGCCGCTACCGGCGGCACAGAGGCTGAGAACACCGTCAATGTTGAGGTAACAAAAGCAACGCCCGTCGTTCGCACGATCACCGACACCGACGTGGATCGCGTGCGGGTGACTATCCAACTGCCAGCGTTGCAGATTATTGAAGACGATGGTGACATCATCGGCCACAGTGTCCGCATCCAGCTGCAAGTCCAATACAACGGCGGCGGTTATACCACGGTTGTAGATGACACAATCAGCGGCAAAACCACCAACAGCTATCAGCGCGATTATCTGCTGACATTTAGCGGTAGTTTCCCTATCGACATTCGCATGGTGCGTGTGTCTGCCGATGAAAGCAGTGCCCGTCGCCAAAACCGCACCTTCTGGTTCAGCTATACAGAAATCCTCGACGAAAAACTGAGATACCCAAACTCAGCACTGTCGTTCCTGCGGTTTGACTCGCGCCAGTTCGACAGCATCCCGACGCGAAAATATCTGATCCGTGCCACGAAGGTGCAGCTGCCGTCCAACGCAACTGTCGACACCACCACCTATATCGGCCGCGTCACTTATACCGGCGTATGGGATGGCACCTTCGGCGCCGCCACGTGGTGTGCTGACCCCGCGTGGTGCCTATGGGACCTGATCACCAATACCCGCTATGGAGCAGCTATTCCTGCTGCCACGCTCGACAAGTTTGACTTTTACGCCATCAGCCAATACTGCAACGAACTGGTTAGCAACGGCTTCGGCGGGCAAGAACCACGTTTTCAGTGTCACCTACTGCTGAACAATCGCGACGAAATTTACAACGTCATCCAAGAGTTTGTCTCGCTGTTCCGAGGCATCGCTTACTACGGCGCCGGCTCGATGGTGGTTCTGCAGGACAAACCGGCCTCCTCGCAGTATCTGCTGGGACCCAGCAACGTTATCGACGGCAACTTCAGCTATTCGGGCAGCTCGCAAAAAGCACGGCATAGCACGGCCACCGTTGCTTACCAGACCTACGACAGCCTTGGCGAAGTCCAGTTCGAGTACGTCGAAGACTCGGACGCTGTATCTAAGTACGGGGTAATCAACAAAGAAATTAAGGCCATGGGCTGCTACAGCCGTGGCCAAGCACACCGCCTCGGCAAATGGGCCCTACTGGCCGAGCAAAACCTGACCGAAACCGTCAGCTTCTCTGTTTCACTGGAGTCGGGCATCATTTTGCGCCCTGGCATGGTGATCGACATTGCCGACCCGGTCAAGTCAGGCAGCCGTCGCTCAGGCCGCATCAGCAGCGCCACTACCACAGCCATCACAGTCGATTCCACGGTCGGGCTTCCCACAACTACAGCTAACTCCCCAACCATCAGCGTGTTGCTGCCAACTGGCTTGGTTGAGACACGCTCGATCAGCAGTATTGCCGGCAGTGTATTTACTGTTAGCAGCGCATTTAGCGAAGCACCCAACGCAGAAAGCGTCTTTTTAATCCAAACCACCGACATCCAATCCAACCAGTTCCGTGTTCTGTCGGTCACCGAAGGCGAAGCCGGTGCGTTCAGCGTTACAGCGCTGACGTACAACAGCAGCATCTACGCCGCGATCGAAAGCGACCTGTCGCTCCAGTTCCGCGACATCAGCAATCTATCGGCCATCCCCGACGCCCCCGGATCAATTACCGCCGTCGAGCACCTTTACGAAGATGGCCAGAGTGTCCTTACTGCTGTTGAATTGAGCTGGATCAGTCCGGTGCAGCGCGTCGCGGGCTTCCGCGTCGAATATCGGATCGACAACAACAACTGGATCCAGATCAACACGACTTCGCCCTCAACACGGCTTACTGGCCTGCGTGCCGGTACGTTGTACGTACAAATCCGCAGCGTCAACAGCCTCAACAAACTGAGCGTTGCCTCAACGGCACAGTTCACGCTGGTTGGCAAAACCGCCCCTCCAGGCAACGTCCAGAACCTGACCATCGAGCCGATCAGCGCCAACAGTGCCCGCCTGCGCTGGGATCAGACTGTTGACCTTGACGTCAAAACTGGCGGCCGCGTCCACATTCGCCACACCAACCTGACCAACGGAAGCGGCACCTGGAGCAACAGTGTCGACCTAATTCCAGCCAAATCAGGCGCCTCGACAGAAGCCATCGTACCGCTGGTCGAAGGCGAAATCTTGGTCAAGTTCGAGGATGACGGCGGCCGCCAAAGCCCTCAAGAAGCCAGCGTCATCGTCGATTTCCCCGATGCTGTTGGGGCGTTGATTATCCAACAACGCCGAGAAGATCAGGATGTGCCGCCATTCCAAGGCGCAAAAACCAACACCTTCTACAGCGAAGACCTTGATGCACTGGCACTGGATGCGGACGGCCTATTTGATGACATTGTCGACTTTGATCTGATCGCTACGCTTGACTTTTTCGGCGACATTGAAGTTTCTGGTGAGTACGCCTTTACCAGCACCCTTGACCTTGGCGCGGTGTTCTCGCTGGATCTACGCCGCTATTTCGTCACCCGTGGCTTCCTGCCAAGCGACCTGATCGACAGCCGCAGTGGGCTTGTCGATGATTGGTCCGACTGGGACGGCGGCGTGATCGACGCGGTCAACGCCAAGCTATACCTGCGCCGCACACCAGACAATCCTGCTGGCACTCCAACTTGGTCCGGCTGGCAGGAGTTCGTTAATGGCACTTTCCTTGGTCGCGGTTTCCAGTTCAAAGCCGAACTGACAAGTTCCGATCCTGCTGAGAGCATCCTTGTTGACGAACTGGGCTACGACGCCACCTTCCAGCGGCGTAGCGAGCAGTCTGTCGGCACCGTCACCAGCGGCGCTGGGACTGCATCGGTCGCGTTCGACAAGGCGTTTTTCACTGGAACAGCCAGTCTCGGCGGCGTTAACGCTTACCTGCCCAGCATCGGCATTGTGGCCCAAAACCTGGCTACTGGCGACTACTTCAACGTCACCAACGTCAGCAACACCGGCTTCGATGTGACCTTCAGAAACAGCGCCGGCACTGCGGTTAGCCGCAATTTCCTATGGAGTGCCGTGGGATTTGGCAAGGGCGTCTAAAGTGTAAACATTGCCTGCTTCCGATTCGTGGCACAACACGACTACGTCATCGCCAACGGCACTGGTGCTGCCGTCCGCTCTGACCTGAACAACGGCCTCGCCGCAATCGTCAGCCAAAACAGCGGCACGACAGAGCCCACCACCACCTACGCCTACATGCGCTGGGCCGATACCACGGCTGGCGTCATGAAGATGCGTAACGGCGCCAATAATGCCTGGATCACCCTTTACCAACTCGATGGCGAATGGAGCACCATCGCCTTTGAGAATGGCAGCGCTTCCGCTCCATCCATCTACTTCAAGGACAGCGGCACCGATACCGGCATCTACAGCCCTGGCACTGATCAGGTTGCCATCAGCACGGCTGGCACCGGAAGGCTGTTTGTCAATGCGAGCGGCAACGTAGGTCTGGGGACTGGTAGTCCTACGGAAAATTTAGATGTAGTCGACACAGAGACTGCGTCAAACGTTGCCGTGCTTGCAAGAAATCTTGCGACAACTGGCAACTCAAATGCTTTGTTTGGGCTTCGCGGCAATAACAACGCGGTGCGCGCAAACTGGTTTCTTGATGGCCTTGGAAGTGTTTTTGTTTCTGCCGGGGCGATTCTTTACACGGAAACGAACCATCCGTTGATGTTTGGCACTAATAATGCAGAGCGAATGAGGCTTACCTCAACTGGATTAGGGATTGGCACTACTACGCCCAGCACGCCTCTACATATCTCCAACGCAAGCAATGCAGAGGTACGACTTCAGTCAGGTTCGTATGACGCATACATCGGGCAAGATTCAAGCGGCGTGCTCGCAATCTCGCAAGCTCAAGCCGGAAGCATAAAGCTGCAAACCAACGGCTCCGAACGCGCCCGCATCGACAGCTCCGGCAGGCTGTTAGTTGGCACGTCTAGCAACACCAGCATTGGTGGAGCAAGTAATGGACACATGCTTCAAATTGCTCACAACAATGATGGTGGCATTTTTGGCATGTCAGTCAGGGGAACGACTGGCGGCGGAGTTATTAACATTGCGAATGGTGTAACAAGTGGCGCCCCTAGCACGAACAGTTTAATAGGACGAATTGGTTTTTCCGGTTACGACGGAACCGACTTTGCCAATGACTTTGCTCGCATTGAATGCTTTGCAGATGCTTCGTCGTCGAATGATGATGTTCCAGGCCGTTTAGTGTTCTCCACTACCGCCGACGGAGCGAGCAGCCCGACGGAGCGGATGAGGATTGGCAATGCCGGCAAAACAAATCTATTTGATTCATCTGGGGGAGGACTCAGGGTCAGCAGTGCTGGCGCTGCCGGCTCAACCGACAACATTTTTACCGGTTTTTATAGTGCCACTAGCACAACATCCGAAGGAACAGCATCCATTGCAATCAGAACAAATGGAGACGTTAGAAACGCAAACAACTCTTACGGCTCCTTGTCTGATGCAAAACTAAAAGAAAACATTGTTAACGCAAGCTCCCAATGGGATGACCTGAAAGCCCTGCAGGTTCGCAACTTTAATTTCAAAGAAGGACAGACTCACCGACAAATCGGCCTAATCGCCCAAGAAGTCGAACTTGTCTCCCCTGGCCTGGTCAACGAAACCCCTGACCGCGACGAAGACGGCAACGAAACCGGCGAGGTCACGAAGGGCGTCAACTATTCGGTGCTTTACATGAAGGCAGTCAAGGCACTGCAGGAAGCGATGGAGCGCATCGAAACCCTTGAGGCCAAAGTTGCAGCCCTTGAGGCGGCGTAGTCCTACTCTCCTCTGTGTCTGAGTTAGTTACAATCAAACTGTCGCCGGTGCATGGACTGGAAATGTCTGGTTGCCGCATCGGCTCTAAGTCCTAGCTTGCTAGGCCGGGAGGGTTGATCTCCTCCCGCAGTATTTAGCAAAGCGTCGTAGTCACCTTCACTAGACACCCGTCCTAAACTCCCACCATCACCCACCACCTTATGGCCACCACCTTTACCTGGGCTATCGCCAACCTAGAGCGCGAGACCGCCGACGGGTTTGTGCTGATCGCACACTGGACGCTCTCGGCTGCAGACGGCACCTATGCCAGTTCGGCCTACGGATCACTTGGTTTTGAGCGCCCAGACAAGCTGATTCCTTATGCCGACCTGACTGAGGAGATGGTGATCGGCTGGGTCAAGGATGCTTTCGGCGCCGAAAAGGTAGCCGAGATCGAAGCCGCCCTACAGGCGCAGCTTGACGAGCAGCACCATCCCAGCAAGGCCAGCGGAACGCCGTGGCAGTAAAGGCAAAGGCCGGCGCCGCGCGGATCGAGCACCAACCCGGTCCGCCCAAAACTACCCGTCAAGGGTATGGGCAACGTAGCCGTCCCCGACGCAGAGGTAAGAAACCTTTGCGCGGCCAGGGTCGCTAAACTGATTACATGATCGAAGTCATCGCTGCTATTGCTGGAGCGTCGATCTCCGTTGCCGCGATGGGCGCGATGGGCTTTAGCCGTCGCAACGATGAAGCACGCGAAGCTGTAATCAGACTGACCGCTGCCGTAGAGCATATTGCCACCCAGTTAGAGGTGCTGCATACGGACATCAAAGAAGACCGCAAGGAAACTTTCTCCCGCCTTAATGGCGTGGAGCAGCGGGTAACTATGCTTGAAGCGCGTCCCCGTTGCTGAAGACTCGTGAGCGGCGTCGTCGATTCCCGTGACATCGGACAAGGCTTTACAATCGACCGCCTCGAAAACGACTGGGGCAACACCTATTACCGCGTCTGCCGTAACAGCATGTGCCGTTACTGCGAAGACGAATATGTAGCCTACATGTACGCCCAAAACTGGGGCTGGCTACCAGAAAGCCACCTACCTAGCTGATCCACCAGCTAACCGCATCTTCTAGATGCGGCTCCCAAAAATCTTGCGCTCTAAACCATTCTTTCCACTCATTACTGGACTTTTTTGTATTACAAGAAAAACAACACGCAACCAAATTACTTAAATTTGTCTCACCACCTTTTGACTTGGGGCGCACGTGATCAAGCGTTCCATTCTTGCCCAGATGTTCTCTGCAATACGCACATCTGTAATCCCAGCCCTTAAGGATTTGTTCACGAAACCGTGCCTTGGCCTCGCGTTTACTCACAAAGCCGTGGTGCTCGTCGATGTAGTCCACTTGGGGCTTCGACTAGCTAAACGGTAGCGAGGAAAACAGCACAAACGGGCTACCTAGCATACCTAGCGCTAGACTTACACAAAACGTCCTATCTCCATGGACTTCCTTAACCACCCCGCCTTCTGGATCGTCGTGGCTGCCGTCAGCGAACTGATCGCGCTGTCACCGCTGAAGAGCAACAGCATCGTGCAACTCCTGTTCCAGGTGCTGAACCTGCTGAAAGCAAAAAAGCGCTGACTCCATTCGCTATTCGCAAACGGCAATTCGACGCGGAACTATCCGCCAAACTCGACCACGCCGAGGCTGCCTGGCACGCTAGTCAGCCTCCGGCTATCCCATTGCCCACCGTCGTTGAACACCCCATAGATACCGAGCTGCAGACTGGCGACTCCCAGAAGCTCGGCGGACCCATCTCGATCCACGCGCCCTGGAAACGCGAATGACCAGCACCATTCGTCTACTCGACCTAGCTCGGTTCTACCGATCGCTTCCCCATCAAATGGCGGCTTTAGCCGAGCTGGAGGAAGCGATCAACAAAGCCGACCCCAAGCTACTCAACCGCACCCAACCGTGGTTCAAAACCTGGAGCCAGTCCGGCAAGCAACCACCAATCGAAAACAACTGGGACGGCATTTTGATGGCCGGCCGCATTGCCGGCGCCAAATACCCAGAACTGGTTGCCGCCCAATGGGCCCTCGAATCTAGCTGGGGCAAACTTGTAACAGGCCGCAACAACTTTTTTGGCCTGAAAGGCGATGGCACCACAAGCACCACGCAAGAATTTATAAACGGCCAGTGGATCACAATCCGAGACTCATTCCTGCAATTTCCAGACATCCAAACCGCCGTCTGCTATTTAGTTGATCGCTGGTATAAAGATTACAAAACCTACAAAGGCTGCAACAACGCCACCAGCATCGAAGACGCCGCCCACTGGCTACAAAAAGAAGGCTACGCTACCGATCCCGATTACGGAAACAAGCTGGTAAAGGTAATTAACACCCAAACAGAAAAAACCGTAAAAACTAACGAATCTATTCTCAAAGTCCCCTACGAATACCAGCTCGACAACAAAAGCGGCACAGGTTACCGCGAGTGCTTCAGCTCCAGCTGTGCAATGGTTGCCCGCTACTGGAAAAAAATCGGCAACGACGACGCCTACAACCTAATCCGCCGCAAATACGGGGATAGTACAAACGTACACGCCCAAATCGCCGCTTTGAAAGAGCTGGGACTCCGCGCCACGTTCGAGCAAGAAGGCACCGCCTCTGACCTGGAAGCCGAAATCCGCATGGGCTATCCCACCCCAGTGGGCTGGCTCCATCGCGGCCCGGTCAACAAGCCCACTGGTTCAGGCCACTGGAGCGTGGTGATCGGCTTCACCCCGACCCACTTCCTGCACAACGACCCAAATGGCGATGCCGATTTGGTGAATGGTGGCTATGTAAGCAACAAAGGAGGCGCCGGCGTGGCATACTCCCGAAAAAACTGGCTTCCTCGCTGGCTCGTTGACGGTCCCGACAGCGGCTGGTACCTGAAAATCCGCCCGATGTGACCATGAACCCACTGGAGCAAACACCAGAAAACGCCTTCGACCAGGCGAAGCACGACCACTGGCTCAGACAGCGTTACACCGAAAAGGACTGGAACGGCTTATTCGAGGCCGCACTGCTTTTGAACACCCTGTATCACATGGAGCGCACCAAATGCAGGTGGGCGATAAAAGAAGCCGCTAACAACCTTTCGGAAATTTGCGGCCTCGATCGCGACTCCGCTTAATCGTGCTGGAGCTTTTCAGCGTACTGCTCGTACAACCCGGTGTAGGTGGCATGTAGTGGATGCTCCGGGTTATCCCGGCCATCCATAAAGAACAACTTGTCCAAAAACCGCTGACGTGCATCCTGCACTTTAATTTCCAGCACAGCCTGTTCAGTTTCTTTCATTTTTGAGTGCCTTGAGTTTGCGCAGGCGCTCGCTTTCGGCGCCGTTGTATGACTTGGACAGCGGCCTGAGTTTAGCCGGCGTCTCTGGAACTTCCACCAAGCAACCTGGGTAGCGGTTCCGAGCAAAGGCTAACGCCTGCCTCAAAGACTCTGCGCGAATCATATCCCGCAGCGGCCCCTGCCCTGGCAACCAGATCTGCAGCTCGAAGTAGTCGAGCTTTTTACCTTCAAGCACGGCAGGCGCTCCAGCTTTTCGGGTAGGCGGGCTCTTCAACAGCGTGCACAAAAACCTCGCTATTGCAGCGCCGACAAACAATTCGAGCAGCACTGATAGCCCGCTCGTAAGTAACCCAAGAACAAGCGTCATCAGGATTTTGAGTAAAAGCCATCCACCCGTTTGACGAGTAAACCGCCGCAACGAACTGGGACCCAACCTTCAAAACAAAGCGCGTCACGGAACTCCCGCGAGACTACTGTGCAAGCCTAACCGCCGACCCCACCCCAAGTCAGACTTACAACGATTTACAACTAAGTCTCATGCGTCTACTTGCGTCTCTTGCTTGGAGCGCTGGCGTCCTTCTACCCGCCGCTTTACCGAGTCTGCCCATGCTGCACGATCCGCCGCTTCAGCCGCCTTGTAGTCCGACACCGACACAGCTTTCTCCAGCATGGTGTACACCATTTCCCGCATCAGCGCCGTTGTGCGCTTGCCCTCCTTTGCGGCCAACCTCTCCAGCAGCTGGTACCGATGCTGGTCGACCAGCAACTGGCAATACAGCTTCCGTCCGTGCTGCAGGGGCATAGCAAACCGTCTACTCTGCTACACAATAGCACTACCAACGCACTGGGGCGTCCACGTACTTGCGCCAGCCATTGGCCTGCGCCGTCCGCGCCCCACCCCTTTGCTTGGCACAACCAGCCCGGATACCACGTGCCCACTCCAAAAAGGCAGCAGCCCTATGGAGATCAGCGGTTTTTGCCCGCTTGATCTCGTCATAGAGCCACTGGAGCACCAATTCCCGACCAGTTTTCGGCACTACGTCACCAGTCACCTTCCTTAGTGAGTCTGACCATCCGCAAACCCGGCCACAACTCCCGGATGGTGTGATGCGCATGGGTCATGCTGTCTGCCATGATCGTGGCTTTCTGGAGAAGCCCACCAGGCGTCCGCAACAACGCCACATAATTACAAGGTGCGTACTTCATTTTGCCTCCGCCCACGTCATGCCGATATTGGCATCTGCAAGCGGCGGCACATCATCCAACCACTCAGCTTCGGCCTCTTCCATCGTTGCCTTCAACTGATGCGCCCAAATATCGGCATGTTCTTCACGCACCAGCAAGATAATTTCGTCGTGCACGACGCCAGCTAGGCGCACAACTTCCTCCCCGTCTGCCTGGAGCAGCGGCCACAACTTACCGAGCGTGCGCTTAAGCACCGCCGCACCAGCCCCTTGGATTGGAGTGTTGCAGCGAATCGTGAGCGAATTGTGATCGCCGTAAAGAAGCCTCCGCAACCCGGAGTGACGAATCTTGATCGCGGCATTTCCTTTAGCCGCATTAGCAGCTGCAGCATTTTCACGCTGCCATTTGCTGATCCCTTTATAAGCAGCGTGGAATTTTTTCCGCACGTTTTCCGCTTCAGTAATATCCATTTGTATGCCCATGCCAGCTGCATAGTTTCTGAGTCCTTTTGCACCGCTTCCATATAACAATCCGAAGTTGGCTGATTTACTAACTTGGCGCTGATCTTTTGTGACTTCATCTGCTGAAACGCCATAAATCTGCATTGCTGTCAGTGTGTGCAAGTCCGTCCCAGCCTGGAACGCTTGGATCATCAGCTCATCCTGAGCTTCGGCTGCCGCCAGCCTCAACTCCATCTGCGCGTAATCCGCCACTACCAGTCTCCATCCATCTGGCGCCTTGACGCACTCCCTAAACCTTGAATCTCTTGGAATTTGCTGCAGGTTGGGACTCATGCAACTCATGCGCCCTGTGTCAGCCCCCAACTGGAGGTAACTAGCCTTGATGTAGCCACTAGCACCCAGGTGCTTCAAGAGCGATTCGACCATCTGGCGCCGCTTTTCAATCCGCTTCCAAGCCAGGTAATCCGCAACCACAGGATGATCAGCCACGTACTCACGCAACACCAGCTTGCTGGCACTGGGCTTTCCATCTGCCGTCACTGGTGCATTACCAAGTAATGCAGTAAAGACATCCAGCAATTGCTTGGGGCTGTTCAGGTTGAAACCTGCCTCAACCCGATCGCCACCCCGTGCTGTTCCAGTGGCCTTGGCGTTGGTGTTTAGACGCCCATCAGCAAACCTCGGCAGTTTCTTGTCTTCCGGCAATGCCTGATCCAAAGCAACTAGAAACTCCTCACCTCGCGTCCGATGCTGGAGCGTCAGCTCACGCTGGAGCGTTTCTAATCCGCTGCGATCAAACGGCAGGCCGGTTCGCCAAAGCTGCGCCATCGCCGGCAACGCCCGACACTCCAAAAACCAAGCCCGATGCAGATTCGCCTCTGCCATCCGCTGGTTAATCGGCCCATCCATCTGAATCAGCAGCTGCACGTCCTTTGCTGCATACTCCAACTGCCCTTGGGTCAAATCGCCCGACCAGTCACTCTTCTGCTCTTCCTTAGAGATCTCCTCCTTGAGATAACGTTTTACAACAGTCTGCAGACCGTGCTTTACGTTCGGCTGCCCATTGGTAAGGATCCGGCTAGCCAGCATGGTGCACAAGACCTCCCCATTGGGATAGATCTCGTGCTCCTGCAGCCAACCCAAGTCGAACACCGCATTGTGCGCCAGCCAGTAACGCTTCTGCGCAAAGAACTCCTCGATGTCCACCCACTGGTGATCCTCCAGCTCCCAGCAGTCAATGACCACCGGATCCCGATCCAACGCGGCTAACTGCAATAACCGCAACCCGCCGAATGTCGGCTGGAGCCCAGTCGTCTCACAGTCAAACGCCACAGTCGTGGCATTAGCGAGCGACCGAAGGTGCTCGATCCCTTGTAAAAAACGCATTGTTCAGTGCCTCAAACGTGCATTTGCATCAAAAACCGTCTCAGCTGTGCATTTGCACATGCTGTACCCAAGCCGCCTGGTGCATCTCGGCCATAGTGATCGGCGGCTCAGCAGGGCAGAGATCTTCGTCACCAGGCTCCCATTCGATTGCAGTAATCAGCTCTTTAAGAATCGGCTGGAGTTCATCCTCAAGAAGGTTCATCACATGCATCGGGATGTGTGCATCCATCTGATGCCGGGAACCATCCCGCTTGATGATGACATCCAGCTTGCCTTTGAACTCAGCGACAAGCGTGGAAACCTTGTAAAAGTCAGACATGGAGGCCTCAGGTGGGGCGACAACTCACTTACTGTACTACACAACAACCGCTTTGCACCGCCGGGCTGTTGTAAATCTTCACACTCGCAGGTAGGGCTTTTTGTCTTCCCACCGCAGCTGGTAGGGCGAGATCAGCTCTTCCGCCCACTGGAGCGTGTACCACTTGTGCCCGCAGGCGCGGCAAACCCGCCGCCGGACAATCCGCCCATCCGGATCCTGGTTGGTCATTAGCACGTAGCTCATCTTGCTGGAGCACTCCGGGCAAGGCGTATGCACAGCTGGCATAACTACTCGCCTGCTGCGTTGTACGCGGCAACCTCGGCAGCCAGATCACGCTCCAAGCAAAGCCGATTCTGCGTGTGAAACGACTGGGTCTTGGAGCCGTCCCATAGCACAGCAACGTAGGGCACCCGCGAGCCACGTGCATTGGTGCGGTAGATGGTAGCCATCACGGTGCCATACCGCTGCGTAAAGAATGACTGGATCCGCTGCTTGGTCTCGGCGCTGTAAGTCAGCACCATGCGTTTCTTGGGCTTCTCAGCTACACGGTCGCCGTTCATAAAGCGCGGATCTTTTTGTTTTCTAAGCATTTTTTGTTGAAACACGGTTGCGTACATTGGACATTGCATCAGACCGAAACTGCTTGCAGGTGTCCTCCAGGTCTTGGGCCAGCACTGCAGCTGAACGTAGCAGCGTTGTAAGCGTCACGGGCTTCATATCACGATCCGTCGCATAGCGAATGGCGTGCCTGAAGCCTTGACTGATGTTGCCGCCGCCCAGCTTGCGGGCAGCTTCGATCTCTTCACGGCTCATGCGGATTTGCACCGTAAAGTTACGCCCTTTGCCATTCGGACGCCGGTCGTTGGCGTTACTCATCTAGCTTGTCGGCAATGAAGCCGGGGCACAGATGCGCCCGTTCAGGGTTTAAGGTTGCCACCCACGACAGCAATATGTTGTCTGGGATAGGCGTGATGTGCCTGGCGCACAGATGCTTCTGGTGGCAGTCAACGCCGTGGCAACGGGTGATGTCGTTAAGCATCGGCACTCTCCAGCTCGGCGGCGACGGCCAGGAGATCGTCGACATCAACGACAAAAGGTCTTAGATGCGCAAACTCTTCTGGCACATTGGAGTAACCAAGTTGATCTACAGCAGCTCGCAGGGCGGCGGCAATTGCGGGCAGGTAATGCCAGTCATCCGGCTTGCCGCTGGCGGCGCGGTTGAACTCCCAGAACACTTGTTGCGCGGCGGGGGAGAGGTCAGTCATCGTCATCCGGCAACTTTGCAATTAAGCGCTCCAGATACCAGCGAGCCTTCATCAAATCCTGCCGTGGATCATCTTTACACCAGCAGCGCTCAACATACTTAAGCACCTGCCACTGCAGACCTCCCAAAACGGGATCTGGCGCAAACTGCACAGCATCCTCAATTTTGTCAATCACCTCATACTGACGCATCCCACTGGCGTAATGCGTGGGATGGTTGACTGGATCGTTCACTGAAAATACCCCTTGGATTGTTGAACAGTGCCGTCGTTTTGGTAGTGCCCACGCGCTGCATAAGTAAGTTGCGGTACTTCTGCTAAGCGGTGAACTACAAGCTGCCCAATGCGCATCCCATGCCAAATCGGAATCGGATGGAACCGCCTGATGTTGCTCAGCTCCAGCGTCAAGATCCCGGAAAATCCGCTGTCTGCAAACCCGGCCAAGCTGTGCTCAATCCCTTCCCTGGCACGGGAAGACTTGAGCATGAACTGCACCGCGCAGTCATCAGGCACCGTTATGCGCTCCAGTGTTGCCGCAAGCAAAAACTCCCCCGGCGCCATGAAGTACGGCGACTCCTGACTGGTGTCCCCGATGCTGACCTGCTGGAACTCAGTCGCAAGCTGAGTCTCAAACAAGATCGTCGGCCCCAGTCGTACATCCAGCGAACAGGGATTTACCAGTGCTGGGTCGTACTGATCGACAAGGCCCTGTTTGCACAGGGCCGCAATTTGCGAATCACACAAAATCATCAGCTATGGAGCGTGACAACGTTGGATACAGCCGGCTCGACATGTTTCCAGGTCTTGCCGTACTTGATGCAGTTGATCGTGGTGGGATGCACCCCGTACCGCTTAGCCAGCTTGACTGCAGACAACTCCTTGGCGATCAAGATGCGCTTGATCTCCCGCACATCTGCCTCACGCAACATCTCCCGCTTCTTGCGGCGAGACTCACGAGTCTTAGGTTGAGACTGGGGCTGCTTGACGGTTTTGACGGTTTCCGGAGTTTTTTGCTCCAGTTCGAGGGTGACGGTCTGGGCGCAGCCGACGATCCGCGTCAGGTTCTGAATGATGTCAGACGCTGCCTGGATATTGGTCAGCAGATCGTGGGTTTCTTTGTCAGAGAGAAGAGTGAGCATGAGAGTTGGTTGAACGTTGTGCAGTGTAGTACTCAATCAGCCTGTTTGGCATAAGCCCGTTGAATCGCAATAAGAGTCTCAGCTGGGACACTGAGAATCTCGAACAGCGCCAGGGCGGCTAGGCGGTCAGGCGTAACAGTGTCAGCAGCGGCAAGAGTGTCAGAAACTCGCCGATGAAGCTGACAGAGGTTGCGTGGGGCAACCCACGTCGAGTCGCCCGGTATCGGCTCCGTGCCGTAGCCCCAGTCGTCGTAATCCTCCTCATTCCGCGTCGTCCTCGCCAAAGTCGTAGAGATCGGACTGGTCCACCACCTCCCAGTTCTCGATTCGGTCCTCGAACATGCGCCGGAGTCCTGCATCGGTAGCTGGAATTACGTCTTCATCACAAAAGTAGAAGGAGCCTCGGCACACGGCAGGCCCCCATTCGGCCGGCTCTTCCATGGTGGGCGGATGCACCACGACCACATCATCGACCAGGGCCTCGACATGGCACGTCCCATCCACCCCAAAAGAAAGGTCCAACACTTCGAGAACATCAGCCACGGCTCACCTCCTCAACACGATGGCCGGTCAACTGCTCCATCCACGTGTCCCAGCTCATCTTGAGCCATTGCTCCATGTCCTCCAAGCGTTCCAGCTGGTGCCTGTCGTAACTGGCGCTGAGACCGTACTTCTCGCTGTTTGCGATGCGTTCTTTGATGCTGGTGATGGCCCAGCGGGTTGCGAAGTAGTACTCGCTGAGCTTGCTGTTGTCCAGCTTGGTGTGCAGGCTGGTGTGGGTGTCCATAGTCCTCTAATACAGAAACAGGGCAGGAAGCTCTCGCCCCCTGCCCATAGTGTTACACACAGCCAGCGGTGCCGGCAATCCCGTCAGTTGTAAAACTTAATCCTCGGGTACGCCAAGGATGTGGGCGGGGTAGGTGGTCAGCACGGAGACGTCTGCCCCTTGGCGCAGGGCCTGCCCAACGACGTAGTGGAAGATCCGGGTGCTGTCGCCGCACTCGAAGATCTGGATCTCATCGACCTCGACAGGCTTGCCCTTCCTAAACCAGCTGGTGCGCACGATGCTGTGGATCTCATCGGGCACGTTGCCGACGGTGTAACAGAGCGTGGGCCGCCTAGGCGGCCTCGGCTCACGCTTGGACTTGTCTGCGACATCCACGGGGTCTCTCCAGAAGATCCAAGCGACCACCCGCAGGAGGCCCAAGAAAAAGTTAGGCGTTCGTAGCACGGGCAGCTCTCCGGTAACGGCAGGGTTTTGCGTACACCCGCTCGTCAAGACACGGGAATGACCCGCGTGTCTGTTGTACTACGTCCAGCTGTCCGAAGCACTTCGCAGCAGCTGCGCCATCTCCTCGGGAGTGCGTTGGCTCTCGCGCGTGAAGATAGACGTGTCCTGTTGTCCCAAACTCTGAGATCCACTGCCCCGCAACGGATCTACTGTTTTCAGTTGTCCCATTTTGTCCCGTTTTGTCCCAACCTGTCCTTTGGGTGTCCCAAAGCCCGTCTGAAGCTCCGGTTTGGGACAACTTGGGACAAACTGGGACAAACTGGGACAACCCATTTCCTGAGATCCCTCTCCAGCACTGGATTCTTCTTCTTTGGGACAAGCTATACCTCCTCCCCCCACGCGCGCGAGTACTGCTGAGTAGCGCTTGCTGGAACGTTCTCCTTCAACCGAGACCAGCCCCCGGTCGACCAAGCGCTGGAGCGACTTCGAGATTGCGCTGACGCTGCCCCCAAGGAGAGGGTCGGCGTTCAACTCAGTCCGAGTCATTGGCACGCCTTTAGTGCGCAGCCGCTGAAGCACCCGGTCGATGATCGAGGCAGGACTGGCCGAATCGACTCCTTCCAGAGCCGGCAGATCCTGGAGCGAGAACGTCAGGTCTTCCTGCTGGCGCAGGATCAGCTGCTTGCCCTCGTTCCCTTCCCGGCTCTTACCGATGGTTATGAGCCGTGCAGAAGCCCCTACACGCTCCAGTTCGGCCTTCTCCGGCCTACGGATACCCCAAGACTCATCCACGGCATCCTGGAGCGCCGAGGTGCCCCTGAAGTCGCCTGTTTTGGCTGCGTGGTGGATGAAGACGATCGTGGTTGCTGGGAAGCTCTCACCGTTCTCGGCGCTGTACCAGTAAATGGGCTCGGCGTATTCGGCCTTGTTCTGGTCGTAAGCGCAGCCCCTCATACAGGCGGTAACGGAGTCCCACACAACAAGGGAAGGCCGATGCTCTTCGATCTGCTGGATAAACCACGGATACCAGAGCATCGAAACCTTGTTCTGTACCACAACAGGGTCATCAGCTGTGAAATCCAGATCGGCAAACTGCTTCCGAATCCGCCGACTGTTTTGATCACCATTCAGCCAAAGCACCTTGCCCGGTTCAACTGGAACATCAGCCCCTCGCACAGAAAACGGGATTCCGCGTGCAATGTGCTTGGCAAGCGTCATGACAGCCATAGTTTTGCCGCAGCCTCCACGTCCGTGGATCAGCACTGTCCCCGGCTTAGGCAGTAGATCAGGAATGAGGTATTCGATTGGCGTGTCCTCCGTGGCAAAAATTTCCTGGAGAGTTCCTCCCTGTGATCCGCGCCTGTATTCCTGATCCGCAATCAGAAGCCGCACAACCGCAGCGGCCTCCCTGTAACCAGCTTCCAGCGCAATTTCGTGGAGCTTGTGCTGCACTTCCGAAGGATTGGGCAACCCCATGGCCGCCGTCGCCCGTTTGACGATTTCCTCGTGCGAAAGACCAGTGCTACGGAATCGCTGCACGCGGTCTTGCTCAGCACTATCAACAACCCTGCGCAAATCCTCAGACAGCCACAGCCGCCCTGGCATCTGCTGATCAGCCATCCAGAACAGCGACCCAAGCGTCACCGGCCCTTTCTTGAAGGACTTCCAAACCTCCTCGCAGGGGTTGGAGCTAGCCCACTCTTCGCTGTATTCAGGATCATCTGACGACCATGCCGCCCACAAGGTGAGGCCCAAGTCCGTAGGCAATTCCGAGTGGATCGCCATACCCACCTTGACCCAGTGGTCCCGACTACCGGCCCCCTGCCCTGGAATCACCCGCAACGCGGACTGAATAATCTCAGCCACCTCAGCCGGATCTCGATCTGAGAAATCAAGCGCCTTGCGGTTCTTGATGAACCCGCCGTCTTGTAGCTCCTTACCGGCGGAATCACGCATCTCAGCCAGCAGCCACGCTGGAGCCTCCGGGATGGCCTCCAGATCGCCCTGAAAGCCGTACCGCCCAACTGGAGCCTTCCCATCACTGGAGCCCGGATACGCCCCGTAGAGGAGCCCCTGACGGCCCCAGAGAACCTCATAGCCCTGCCCGGTATCGGACAACCCAAAACCCCTTACAACGCTCCACAGAGCCTCTGGGACGCGAAACAGGTACTTCGCCGCATTGGCCTTGGTGGACGTAACGACTGGAGCACCGTCGAGCGAATCGCACCACTTGCTCTTCAATCTGGCGAGATTCCTGTCCACATCAAGGATTACGAGGCCGTTGCTCCTCGCCCCAGTAAATACACCAACCGCCTGGAACACTTCCGGCTTGCGCTCGATCTGCAACGCGACATCCGCCGGATCCATGACGACGTGATGCGACCGTTCCAGCGGCGTCTTGCCCTTGCTGACCTTCCCGGACTGGAGCAGCGCATCTTTCCGGTAAATGGGCGCATACGCCAATCCGACAGGCAACTGGCGCACAAATGCCAGAAGCTCTTGCGTCTCATGCGACACGATGTTAGACTCCTACAGTGAAAGTTTTGAGTGTGCCCCGAGGCCGGCAGCCTTGGGGCATTTTTCTATGGTAGCCATCCAGGCAACCCCGTGCTACTGTATGAGAGTTGCCACCCGGCGACCATCCAAACCGACCATTCACCATGGCATTTCTTTCCAAGACTGCTTCAGCCAACGTCAACAGCTCGGGCAGCGGCGGCGGCTACCTGCAACTTTCCAAACTCCCTGACGGCGGCTCAGTCCGCTTCGCACTGCTCTCGGACGAGCCCCTGGAGGGCTACGAAGTCTGGGGCCAATGCGCCGGCCAATCCAAGCCCTTCCGCTTCGAGCAAGAGCCCACTCCCGAGGACGTCACGGTGGAGCTGGGCGACTTTGAAGCACGCGAAGGCCGTGGCGGCCCCGGCACCGTCGACCTGAAGTTCTTCATCGCGGTCCCGGTCTACAACTACGAGTCCGGCAAAGTCCAAGTCCTGCAGATCACGCAGAAGTCCATTCTGAAGGAAATCGACCAGATCTCCCAGATGGAGGATTACGAGGACCTGCTTGCCTGGGACTTCACGATTAGCAAGAAAGGCTCGGGCCTTACGACGGAGTACACGGTTCGCCCTGTCCCCCGCAAGAAAGGCAGCCAAGAGCACATCGACGCCGCCTGGCTTGAAGCGAAGTCCGAAGGCTTCGACATTTCGCGCTTGCTTACAGGTCAAAACCCCTTCAAGGCTGTCTGATAACACTGGAGTTATCACTTACCCCGGCTTCAGCGTTCCCCGTGCGCTGTGTAAGACCGGGGCTTCTTATTGCCACGCCGAGCTTGACACTAGGTAGTAGAATCCAGATGGGAAAGAGTATCTGCATGGCCTCCAATACCCAAGACGTACTGGCAGGCCTACGTAAATGGCGACTGGAGCAAGACAACTCTGGCCCCCACCGGGTCTACCGAGACCAAAAAGGCAATATCTACACTAGTGTTACACACATCCTAAAGGAAACCAGCGACCAGACCGGACTGGTACGTTGGCAAGAACGACTGGGACCTGTCGAAGCCACCGCCCAGCGCAACGTTGCCGCCACCAGAGGCAACATGGCCCATTCACAAGCCGAATATTTGCTTAAGACTTCCCAGCAACTGGCACGTAACACCGCCAACAAGCGCAACGCCATCAGCTGGGACTCTGACGGCCTGGCACGCATCCCGCCCAAGATCACCAGCTGGGCCCTACAGAAGGTCCGCCCCAACGTCCCCCGTGTTGGCTGGAGCGCCTCAGGCTACGCACGCGGTCTGTCTGACTGGATCGTCACTAATGTGACAGAAATCTTTGCATCCGAGTTTTCCATACATCACCCGGCCGGCTTCGCCGGCACCTGCGACGGACTGGTGTGTCTCAAGGGTCATTCAGGCATCATCGTTGCTGACTGGAAAACCACAGTCAACCGCAAGCAGCTCGACGACGGCCATTCATACGTCCACCAGCTTGGAGCGTACAGCCTGGGACTGCAGCACTTGACGGGCCTCCGCCCATCCGGCGGTGTCATTGTGCTGGCACGCCGCTGTGGTCCACCCCAGCAGCACTTTCTCGGCGATACAGAGCTGCGTGCCGCAGAAGATGCATACCTCGCTCGCGTGGTGCGTTACTTCCAAGACCTCGAAAACCCATTCAAGACCTCGACCTGCGACCTCGGCTAAAACCCATTCATGCCTGGAATCCCATTCATGGCCTTGCGAGTTTCTGACAGTTTTGTAGTGCATACGTACTAGCCTCCATGGCTGGGGTGTCTCGTGGTGTGTCTCGCGAGTCTCACCCGTAGACAGTGAAAAGGCCCCAGCCGGTTGACTGGGGCGGATGACCTAGGTTCCGCGTGGCTTATAGCTGGGGCGAGCTTTGCCCTTATCGGTCCGGGCTTTACGCGGTGCCCCTGGCTTGGGACGTGTCAGCGGTTCTGTGCGCGCATTTTGTGCGGATAATTTCAGGCCTACCGGTTTGAGATCACTGGGGCAAGCCTCGCCCCGGTTGACGGTCTGGCAAGCCTCCCAGTAGGGGATCAGGCTCTCCCAAAGCTCGCGGATCCCTTCTTTGCCGTGTTGCTGGTGCAGCGTCAGCAGGTCCCGCCATTCTGCGGCAGTCAAGGTCGACCGCTCGGCGCAATAACGCAAGTCCCGTAGTTGGCGCTTTTCGTTGCGGATCTGCTCGCGCAGCAGTTCGCGGGCGTCTGCCGCCAGCTGTTTACGCTCGCGTTGTGTCGTCCATTCGCCGCCGCTCATGCCAGAACCTCCTTCAGCCATGCCTGGCACGCTTTGACGCTGGCGGCGCTTAGGTAGGTCCCGTCACCGTCAAGGGTGAGACCCTGTGTAATGGCCTGGAACGTTGTCAGCATGCTGCGCATGGTCCCTCGGTAAGGGTGAACCCTTGCACAGTAACAGCACAAGCAACCCAGCCGGCCGGACTGTTAAGTATCACAACAGCGGCAGAGTGTGGGCAGGGCTGGGGTCCATACTGTGTGAGTCGTTAGGCCTACCACGCCATGACATACAGGGAACCACGGCTTAGGCCCCAGCGTTTTGTGGGCATGAGCTGGGAGCAGATCACAACGCAGTTACAGGGACTGGAGCGTCAGCAGGCCATGGCCCTATGGCAGTGGGCAGCGTATCGCTACAGCTCGCACGGGACGGCACAGGAAAAGCACTGGCGCCGCTATGGCGTCGACTCTGTCACCCGTCGCGTCGATCGGGTCCGCTCTTGGCTCAACCTGAAACCCTACGGCGACGCATCATGAAAGGTCGCACTGTTCACCCGGCAGAGTTTGCCGGCTGGCGCCCCAGCATGGTTGACGCCGCCCTATGGGAGACGATCTTATGGGCTACCACAGACGACGCTGGCGAACCCTTAGACCGGAATCACGACCAGACTGCGGCATGGCGTGAAGACATGCAAGTCCTGTCTGATCAGTTCTACAGCTGGCGCGATCTGGCGGATGGCTGCCTGCTGGAATACGGACTAGGTGAGCTGAGCCTGGAAGATCTACTAGGCGACCGCGTCGAGCATTGCTACGTTCTGGCGCGAGACGGCCATGGCGTCAGCATGACGGATCGGTGGATGCCGGGGCCAGAGTACAACTGCTGCGAAACCATGCAGGAGCTGGCACGGGCCCAAGGTCCCATCGGCGCCTACGTTGGTGATGATGACAGGATCTATCTCAGCTGGTCCTTTTGACAGTCGGCCGGTTCAGGCCTTACCATTGCACACAAGCCCCACCCTTAGGCTCCCACCATGACTCACTACACTTCAGACCAGCTGGCTGTCTTTCCTTGGATTGTCAGCAGCGACACGCTACGGGCAGAGGACCTGCTCCCCAGGTTCTGGACCACGGCAGAGCAGCTGGCCCAAGTCCTACAGGAACGGATCCCTGCCAATCTGCTGGAACCCCTGACCTTATTGGTAGGCGAGGATTCCCGCGAGACTGACTGGAACGACGATCTGGCAGCCGATACCCTGGCGGAGCTTTTCGACTTGCTGCAATCCTGGGCCCCGGCGGGCTTTTCGTTCGGTGCATCCGAAGGGGATGGCGCTTGCTTCGGGTTCTGGCTGACGCCGGAATGGTGCGACGCGCTAGAGGTTCTGGGCTTCGGTAACGATGACCCCACCGGCTGGGCTGAGCTGGTAGCGCGGTTGGAAGCCGATGGCCTGGACCCTGACAACATGGAGGACGCTTACCAGGGCAGAGCCGAGGGTTGGTCAGAGGAACGGGCCGGCGCTGATTTTGCAGAGCAGACCGCCTACGATTCCGGCATGGTCAGTGATCAGCAGCATTGGCCGCTTAACTGTATTGACTGGGACGCTGCATGGCGTGAGCTACAGACTGGCGACGGTTACCGGCTCCATGACATAGGCGGCGGTGAATGGCTGGTCTTCCGGTCAGTCTGACTGGCACACTGCAAACCTTACGGGCCCGGCCACACGGTCGGGCTTTTTGCTGCGCTCGCTTCGCTCGCTTGCAAACGTGACAGCAGGAGACTCTAGGATAGGTCTATGACTCTGGAGACTGACACCATGGCGGATAATCTGCCGGACGCTGATAACGGAGCGGCGGATACAGGCGCCGCCAATGTTGTTACCAACGTGGGCAATGATGAGTCCAAACGTTGGCGCGGTGGTAAGGGTTCCTATGTCCGCATGGATGAGCGGGCGAACTGGTGTTATGCGGAAATTCTCAACGGAGGCACCAGACGGCAGATCACCGCGAAGCTAGCGGATCGCTTCGGTGTGTCTGTGCGCACAGCAGACGACGACTACAGCAGGGCTAGCGAACTGCTAAGAACGGAGCAAATCGCAACCCGTGGCGATCTGCTGAACCAAATTCAGGCCCTACGCTTATCTGCCTGCCGTAAAGCCATGGCAAAGGGCCAGCTACAGACCGTGGCGATGCTGCTCAAAGACATGGGCGCGGTGATTGGCGAGGTCGCACCAGAGACCCTGGCCGCCCAAGCGCCGGCGCTGCAGATCACGGTGGAAGACAAGCGGCAGGCCTGATCCACCGCAAGTGTTACAGAGTGTGAAGCCTGGGACGCTGCGACCTCGGCGCGACCCCAGGTGTCGCTATTGTGTGAGGGTAGTTCAGGCACACCACGCCATGCGCACCATCACCGCTCTCGTTCTGCTGGCACTCGCCACGTCAACCGCTAACCTCCCCCTCGCCGTGGCACTCGCGGCTGGGGGCCTGGCGATCGGCGCCACGGTTCCGGCGGACTAGTACAACGGCACTACGTTACGTTTTATCAACATCTGGCCGGGCTCCCACGGG
>Ga0208050_1000048_pt1 | contig 40180 bp, 52 predicted proteins | sample LakMenEpi13Jun10_FD_150691 | JGI IMG/M metagenome (GOLD analysis project Ga0208050, IMG submission 150691) | Freshwater microbial communities from Lake Mendota, WI - 13JUN2010 deep hole epilimnion (SPAdes) | ecosystem: Environmental > Aquatic > Freshwater > Lake > Epilimnion/Euphotic zone ... | reverse complement strand
CAACGGCGGTATGGACATTTGGCAGCGTGGAACTTCTATTGCCTTGACGACTAGCGCTTATACCTCAGACCGCTGGCAAGGTTATCGGGCGGTTGCAGGTTCAACGGTTAGCCGACAAGTAACTGGCGATACAACTAATCTGCCTTTTATTCAGTATTGTGCAAGAGTTCAGCGCGATAGCGGAAATACTGCGACCAATACAATTTATCTTGGACAATCTTTAGAAACTGTCAACTCAATTCCTTTGGCTGGCAAGACTGTGACTCTTTCTTTTTATGCGCGAGCAGGTGCTAATTATTCAACTGCTTCAAATGCGCTTTCAGTTCTTTTAAGAAGTGGCACTGGAACAGACCAAAATGTTATTACAGCAGGTTACACAGGTTCGACAAATGTCATAAGTGACACCGCAACATTAACAACCACTTGGCAACGATTTACCTATACGGCAACAATCGCGGCAACTGCAACAGAGGTTGGACTACAACTTAGTAATGTGCCTGTCGGTACTGCTGGGGCTGCTGATTATTATGAAGTAACTGGTGTTCAACTAGAGGTCGGTTCAGTAGCCACACAATTCTCACGCGCTGGCGCAACAATCCAAGGAGAATTAGCCGCTTGTCAAAGGTATTACTATCAAAATGCCTTAGGCGTTAATTTCTTTACTACAGGTGCGGTATATTCGGGAACATCAGTAAGATATACATTAATCAATCCCGTGCAAATCCGTACAACTCCAACTGGATTAGTTACTCAAAATCTTACTGTTTCAATTCCGCGAACAGGTGGCACAGTAAATACTGGAACTTGGGCAATTACCTACGCAACTCCAACAACTACGACTGTGACTTACACACACGGCACCTCAGTTTTAACCGCTGGAGATGTTGCAGAAGCATACGGAAACAACGCTAATTCTTATATCGGATGGAGTGCAGAACTATGATAACTTTTGAGATTGAAACACTTAAAGGCGTTATTGAGTATGTCTTAATTGAACGCGAAGATGGTTCGCAATTAACAATGCCTAAATCTGTCTATGACCAAGAGCAAGCGGAACAATCCACACCAATTCTGCCTGCTTAAATAGACTATCCCTGAGCAAGGATTCAAACTGCTCAATTACTTTTTCTAACTAAGGAGACATAGTGGCATCAAGACCACCCGATATATCCGAGCGCGTAGTCATTGACCTATCTGGTCGCACCGCTGCATACTATGACCCAACAACTTACAAGTTTGATGTTGCTATTGGTGGCATGCCGTTTATCTATGGCATTACAGACAGCACACCATTCCGCCGTCAGACTGCAGAGTTTCGTACGCAACGCTTTGACAATGCCCGTGACCCAGGTGAGCAATCACTGTCTGGCTCAGGCTACTGGATTCGTTCACAGTCATCCTTTCATTTAGGTGGAGGCATCACATATCAAGAGCCTATCGTTGGCACAACTGAGGAAGTTAAGTTTCAGTTCTCTGACTCAGTAGGTGTAGACCCATGGACTCCAGGACAGTTGAGTCTGCTCCACTCTACAAGCCTTACACAGGCATCTACTGCCCTCTCTGGCGTGTTCTCAACCATCATTAGTGGAACTGAGTATCTTGTTAAAGTCACTGGCTCAGCAGCAGTTACAGCCCGTGTAACGCTGACTACTACTGCTGGTTCATCAACAACAGTTATTAACAACAGTCAAATCACAGAGGCAATTCTTTGGGCTGCTATGGGTGGTAATGACTTGATGATGGTTACGCCTACGAAAGTATGGCGCTACTCATTTGACGAAGGAACTCCTGCTCTGCATCAAGACTATGCAATCAATACAGCAAACGCTGCATCAGCGCGTATATCTTATGTGAAGCAACGCTTCATGCTTGGCTATACAGATGTTAATAAAAATACATTTGTCTATGAGTTAGTTCGTAACCTTGGCTCAAGTATTAACTTAAGCACACTTACCGCTGTTAATGGTAGTGCAACTTTACCTATTGGTTTTTCTTTTATGGGTATAACAGAATCTAGTGCAGCCATTTATGTTGGTGGATTTTCTGGCGATGAAGGAATAGCCATGAAGATTGCCGTTGACAACACTGGCGCTTTAGGCACCATGACCACAGTACTTGTGCTACCAAGAGGCGAAACACTCACAGGCATGTATGGCTACCTTGGTACCTTTGTTGCCATTGGCACTAGCCGAGGCGTGCGTATTGCAATTTCAGATGCAAATGGAAACCTATCGTATGGTCCACTTGTATACGAATCAGCCAGTGACATCTACGCATTTACTGCCAGCAATGAATACATTTTTGCTGGGGTTAAAGGTGAAGTAGATGGATACTCAGGGCTTATTCGCATCAACCTTGGCTCTCCATTAGGTAATGGTAAGTATGCATACGCCAAAGATGTTTATGCATCTGGTGCAACAGGTGCTGTATGGTTTATTGCTACATTTGCTAATGGGCATAAAGCATTTACTATTCAGAACTCTGGAATGTGGCGAGAGTCGCAGACAGATTATGTTGAGTCAGGTGAGATAACAACAGGCATCATCCGCTTTGATACCTTCGAGAACAAAGCATGGAAGCGTATTAAGTTACGCATTGAAGGCACACTACAAGGCGACATAGATATGTTCCGCGTTATTGATGGAACAGACATAGCGTTTCAGACAATCCCAGAGGGAACAACTGAAATCTACGACTACGATTTAGCACCAGTATTTTCTACGGTTTCTGCAGAAGCACAGTTTAAATTCCGTTTAAACAGAAACGATACAAGCGCAACAACTGGTGCTGTTATCTACGGATACTCAGTCAAGGCTTTGCCTACACCTACCCGTGCTCGTGTGCTACAGATTCCTATCTTCTGCTTTGACCAAGAGACTGACCGCAACAAGCAAATCATTGGCTTCCAAGGCTATGCACTTGCTCGCTTGCAAGCGTTGGAACAGATGGAAGCATTGGGCGAAACGCTCATCATTCAGGACTTTACTGCTGGTGGAGAACCCATTGAAGCAGTAGTTGAGCAGGTTACATTTACCCGCACAACACCACCTAACGGAAACTTCTCTGGCTATGGTGGAATCATTCAAGTAGTTGCTCGTACTGTCGTATAATACATAAGGAAAATAAATGACTCCTGCTCAGTGGCTAGGTTTAGCCGTATCCGTTTGTACCCTTGTTGCTGCTTTTGCTACATCAGTGCGCTGGTTAGTTAAGCATTACCTATACGAACTTAAGCCTAACTCTGGCACAAGCCTAAAAGATTCGGTCAATAGATTGGAGCGACAGGTTGAAGAAATTTATCGCATCCTTCTTACTCGCAATAACTCTTAGTGGTTGTGGTTACCAAGGTTGGGTGAGATACCCATGTCAAGAGTTTGAGAATTGGGAAAAGCCTGAGTGCAACCCTCCGCAATGTGAAGTAACTGGCACCTGTTCCTCCGATTTATTACCAGAGGTATTTGATGAAACGCCCTGAAAGATATACAGCAGAAGAACTACACGCTAGATTGATTGTCAGTATTGGAATCATCTTAGCCATTGTATTTGCTGGTTCTGTATTTGCCCTGTTATGGGCATTGGTATTTGTAACACAACCAATGAAGCAAGCACCTAATGATGCAGCCTTCATTGACCTTGTATCTACACTGACTGTGTTCCTTACTGGAACGCTGGCAGGAATCGTATCTGCCAATGGACTTAAGGGTAAGAAGAAGGAAGATGAATCTAAATGAAATCTGTTGCCAAGAAAGCCACACCTGCCGCAGTTGCTGTCCTACGCCAAGCCACAGCGATAGCACCATTGCGTATGAAAGCCAGCGATGGGCTTCTCCCATCGAACGCTCATCTCAAGCAGAGTCCAGTCAGCGACCATAACACTGGTCTTGCAGTTGACCTAACCCACGACCCGAAGCACGGTATTGATTGTGAAGAAATTTTTGAGAAACTTAAAGAGGATAAGCGTGTCAAGTACCTTATCTTCAAAGGAAAAATCTGGTCCAGAGAAAAGTCCAAGTTGGGAAACAGACGGTACACTGGGAGTAATCCTCATAATAAGCATCTACATATTTCTATTGAGTCCGCTATGGCTACCGATACTTCTCCGTGGTTTTGGTGGATGAATCAACCTAAGATTGTTAATCAAGTTATTGCCAAGGTAACACCCGTGCCTGCTAAAAAGGCATACAAGACAGAGGTTTGTACCTGTTGCAAATTGCACGGTACAAAATAAACGAGGAGGAAACAATGGAACAATTTAAGCAACTCGGACTGACATGGTTCCGTGCTGCGGCATCTGCTGCGATTGCACTTTACCTTGCTGGTGAGACAGACCTTAAGACTCTTGCTGCTGCAGCCCTTGCAGGCTTTGCAGGTCCACTACTTAAGTGGCTTGACCCATCAGCAACACAGTTTGGTCGCGGCTCAAAGTAATACAGTTTAAACAAAAGAACCCCCGCCTTAGAGAAATCTAAGAGCGGGGGCTTTTTTGCTTTATTCCCTCAAAGAGCCATAGACAACTTCCCCAATCGCCTATGACAAAATCATTATAGCACTAACCGCCAGTCTTGTAAAACCCTGGACCTCTAAAGTGCACAGCAGGTGGCGTGAATACACGCCGCATGTCACCCTCACACAGGCTACATGTTGGCACATTGCTTGACTCGTTAACTGATAGATGCAGTTCCTGCACTACATTGCAGGCGTTGCATTGAAAGTCATACTGTGGCATCTTCACCATCCGCAGGAGTAGGTACTGTTACTTGTGCGCCACACAATGCACACTCTGCATCAGTGAACCAAAGCGAAATTTCATTATCCTCAAACATGCAGCCGACTTTAAAAAGTCGTGAGCCACAAGGACAAACATGCGTGGGAATACCACGATAGTTAGCCAGCATGCTAGACTTCTGCTTCCGCTTGAGCCTAGATAGACTTAACCAGTTCATCACGAACAGGAGTGTAATCAACTTTTTAAAAAATTACACGGATGTAATTCATCGGCGTGTCGCAGAATAGATGAGACATTGTGTAGTAAACTCCTCTATTGCAAAGGAGAAACATGACACTAGAAGAAAAGACTGGGAAGAACTACATCTCCCACAGTGCAATGTCAACATGGCTTAACTGTGGCTGGTCGTATTATCTATCCCGTATTCAGAAGGTCGCTGAGAACCCATCCTACTGGCTAGTAGGTGGCAAGTCCTTGCATGAAGGTACAGAAATCTACGATGAACTACCGTTGGGTAGCCCGTTTGATACCACTGCTGTGTTTAAACAACGCTGGGATGAGAACTACAAGTTGGCTGACAATGGCATGGAGTTCCGTGCTGGTGGTAGAGCAACCAAGGCGTATCCAAATAAAGAAGATACTTCTTGGTGGTTAGATAATGGACCGAAGATGCTTGACTTCTGGGTTCAGTTCCGACAGGACAGTGGGTACCAGATGTACCACCTACCAGACGGAGCACCTGCTATCGAAACCGAACTCAATGTGGAGGTTGGTGGAGTAAACATGAAAGGATTTCTTGACCGCCTTATGGTTGCGCCAACAGGCGAACTTGTCGTGGTGGACATCAAGACATCTAGCAAGCCACCAGTAGCCTTCACTCAGTTAGGCACCTATGCCATCATGACTGAGAAGTTGCTGGGAATCCGCCCTACCTTGGGGGCATACTTCATGGCTCGTACTGGTGAGTTAACACCTCCAGTAGACCTGTCGCACTACACAGAACCACGCCTTGCACAATGGGTAAGCGGGTTCAAGATTGCCGTTGACAACAACATCTTTATCCCACAGCCAGGTTTCATGTGTGGTACTTGTTCTGTCAACAAGGCATGCTATGCAGTAAAAGGTGAAGATTCACACATGTACCCCGAACTAGGAGAAACAAATGAGTAACGAAAACGCAGCAATTCAAATCAACTTCAAGACAAAGAAGGATGGCATGCTCATCAACCTTCGCGCTAGCGATGTTGCTGAACTTGACTTACTGATTGATGGCTTGACTCAACGCCTTGCTACATTGATTGACCTTGAGACAACCACTGAATCCATGGCTACAGTTAAGACTGTATTTCCTGGAGCAGAGGTAGTTAACCAAGGTGCAGCACCAATGCCTGCACACGCACAGCCAGCACAGTATGCACAGCCTGCTGCACAGGGTTATGCACCAGCACCAACTACTGCAGCACCGTCTTGCATAGGTGGAGTATGTGGTGGAGCGCCAATGCGTTTAGTTAAGGCTGGTATCTCAAAGTCAACAGGAAAACCTTATCGCGCTTTCTATACATGCCCACTACCTCAGGGTCAGGCTTGTAATAACCGAGTAAACGCGTAGTACATGCGCCGTTTATCCCGTGCTATCAAGACTGCCTCGCAAGGGGGTGCCACATTACCTACGGTGTGGCGCTCGCTTGCTGAGCAGCAGATAGCGTTTAGACGGGGGGAAGTGAGCATGGTTGCAGGTCCTCCAGGTTCAGGTAAATCTACCTTTGCCTTGTCACTTGCAGTCCATGCTCAAGTTCCTACCCTGTACATCTCGGCAGATACACACTCACATACTATGAGTTTGCGTTTGCTTGCGATGATTACAGGTAGACCACAACAAGAAGTAGAACCACTGATGGAAGCAGACAGAGAGTGGGCAGCACAAATGCTCAAGCCTGCTGACCACATCATGTGGGAGTTTGACTCGGCACCTACGCTTAAGGATGTAGAGGATGCAGTCCTCGCATCACGAGAGCGCCTTGGTCAAGATGTTGAACTCATTGTGCTTGACAATGCAGTGGATGTAACCCTTGATGGACAAGATGAGTGGGGCGGACTACGCACACTTATGCGTGAACTCAAGTGGTGGGCTAGAGAAACTGGTGCTGCTGTTGTTGTTTGCCATCATACAAGTCAGGGAGTTGTGGGTAATCCTTGCCCACCAAGCAGTTCCCTGCATGGAAAAATTGCCCAGACCCCTTCGTTAATCCTTACGGTGTATAACCAAATTGCTTCGATGGGTGTGTGTGCGGTGAAGAACCGTTATGGTCCAGCCGATTCAACAGGCGCAAGTCCAGTGTGGCTTGCATACAACCCAGCCAGTATGCAACTGGCAGATTTATTACAGGCGTAAGGAGAAGTTATGACACCTAAATGGGAAATCAAAGTGGTGGAAAATGCGGGAGAACTGCAAGGTAGTTTAAACGCAGAGGATGTAGTCGTCCCAACTAAGCCATTGATTACAGACATTAAATCGCAGTTGATGTTTATACCGAAACAATTTTCATGGACAGTGGGATGGAGAGCGTATGTTTGGCAGGAAGAAGAAAGCGGAAGATTCAAAGACCTCACTGAGGATGAATTCAAAAGACTCCTTGATGAAGGCACTATCAGTTACACCAGAGATGATGGAGCAGGCAGTGCTGTCAGCGAAGCAGATACCAGCGGAGATGAAGCAAGCGATACTTGATGGACTACCAGAGTTTATTGAACGCATTGACGAGGCTACACAAAAAATCTACGACCCATCACAAGTCTGGTTTGAATCTTTACAGTTCGCTGATTATGTTGGGCAGTTGGCTGAACATCTTACTGAGGACCACGGACCAGAGTGCAGAGAAGAAATCGCAACCCAACTCCGACTCATGAGTGAGTCATGGAAAGACCTAGCAGAGAACGCAATGGAAGTACTCGACAAATCAGAGGAAGTGTTTAAACATGGCGCATAGTAATAAAGAAACATTATCAGTTATCTGGTGTGACAACGGGAACACTGACGGAAAGTTTACGGAAGGCTTGGTATACAGCATCATCACTGGTGAGGTGCCATTCCATAACGCTATCCGTGTACAAGGTAATCAGATTGCTCGCCAACGACAGGCTGCATTTGAAATGTGGAACAAGGTTGGCACTGACTGGGCGTTGTGGGTTGACTCCGACATCGTACTGACTAGAGAAATAGTCAAGATTCTATGGGATACCGCTGACAAGATTGCTCGTCCAGTTGTAAGTGGTGTGTACTTTATCTCTAAGCAGATGGAGAACTCACTGATGCAACCTATGCCTGCTATCTTTGATGAAGGTGAGAACGAGTACGAGATTAAGTACAAGCATCCACTGCCACGCAATCAAGTACTCAAGGTAGACCATGCAGGGTTGGGCTTAGTGCTGATGCACAAGTCTGTTATCAAGGCACTGCATGAAAAGTTTGGTGAGAATGACTTTGTGTTTGCCGAAAACAATGCAAGTGGTGAACAGTTTATTGGTGAGGACATTGCCTTCTTCCGTAAGGTTAAGGCTGCTGGTGTGCCAGTAGTTGCTAACACATCCGCATTGGTCAAGCACATGAAGCGGTTTGCCTTCGATGATAACTACTACAACCTTTACTGGGCAGCCATTGAAAGCGCAGAAAGGAACAAGCAAGATGCCAACACAGCAAGCGAGTAACAAGCGCAGAGGCGCTGCATTTGAAATAGAACTAGCGGACTGGCTGATGACACATGGTTTCAATGCACAGCGTTTGCCTCGTGCAGGTCGCAATGACATCGGAGATGTATACCTTCCTGCTAGTACCGATGGCTATGTCATTGAAGCAAAGGCACCACGCCGTGATGGTCGTATTGATTTGAGTGGATGGTTGCGTGAGGCTGAGATTGAAGCAGAGAACTATCGTGTGCAGAAAAGACTGGTGCTTGCACCATCGCCATTGGTAATTATCAAAGCAAGTAATAAGGGGATTGGAGAGTCGTATGTCGTACAGAGGCTCCGTGATGCACTCCCAAAACTCTAAGCATGACATCGTTAAAGTACTAGAACACTACGGATTTACAGTACCAACTAATCGCGGTGGTTGGGTAACAGTGCGCTGTGCCTTCCACAATGATAAGGTTAAGTCAGCGCGTTTAAACATAGACAACGGCGGGTTTCGCTGCTTCGCATGTGACATGGCTGGAGATGTCTACTCACTTATTATGAAGAAAGAAGGAGTTACCTATGTCAAGGCTCTCGAAATCGCAGAGGGAATTACTGGCGAAAGCAACAGAGAACTACGAAAGAAACCTAGACGAGGTGGCTCCGTATCTGGAGAGTCGCGGTATAACCAAGGAGACAGCACTTATGTTCCGCCTCGGCTTCGTAAAGAATCCTGAGACAGGACACGAACCTTACCAAGGTAAGTTGGCTATCCCATACCTGACACCATCAGGAGTAATTGACATACGCTTCCGCAGTTTAAACGCAGATAGCGGACCGAAGTATTTATCAAGACCTGGTGCAAGCACACACATTTTTAATGTGGCTGCATTGAATACAGACTCTGATGTGTTGGTCATTTGTGAAGGTGAGATTGACACGATGATTGCCACACAAGTGGGCTTCGCTGCGGTTGGTTTGCCTGGTGCTAACAACTGGAAGCCGTTTTATACACGAGTCCTTGCGGACTGGGAAAAGATTATGTTGTTCTGTGATGGTGACAACGCTGGCAAGGAGATGGCTAAGACAATCACTCGTGAACTGGACAATGTGTTCCCAATCTTTATGCCTGAAAACTGTGATGTGAACGATGTGTACCTCGCCGAGGGCGCAGAAGGATTACATAAACGAGCGGGTGTTTAAACAATGGCAAAGAACTCCAGTTTTGATTTAGACTTTGGGTACGGAAGAAAAGGCGAGCAGTTAGTTGACGAGTTATTAACTGGAGGAAGAACAGTAGAAGTTAAGCGTGACCGCAAGTGGTTCAAGACCAACAACCTATACATAGAAACTGAATGTTACTTTGTAAAGACAGAAGCGTGGGCACCAAGTGGATTGGGTGTGACCGAGGCTAGTTACTGGGCATTTGTATTGCAGGAATCTACCTTGATTGTACCCACTGATGTGCTTCGCTACGCAGTTAAAGAGTATGGTCGTGAGATTAAGTGTGAGATACCTCCGAACTTAAGTAAGGGATACCTCATAACAGTAGATGATTTGATGACAGCGACAAGGAAATACAAGGATGGATGAGCAAGACAAGATTTGGGAAACTATCTACGGCACAGCACGACAGGTTGCATCACGCAGTAACCGCATCCATCGTGGGCTAGTAACTACTGATGATGTGTACCAACACCTATCTTTGTGGGCGTTGGAACACTGGCACAAGATAGAAGAATGGGAACAGCAAGAGTCGTTGAAGTATAAGTTGCGCCGTACTTTCTACAATGAAGCACAGAAGTATGTTGCAAAAGAGCGCATGCACCACTCACGCACCCCTATGTCTGACAGTTTTTACTACACCCATGAGGTACTGCACGAACTGTTGCGTGATGTGTGGGAGCATGAAGGGTGGACAGATACAGCAGACTTGAGCAATGAGTATGTGTCTAAGTCAAGCAAGCCAGCAGAAGGTGGCAACCGAATGGCTTTGCTATCTGATGTGGCGGCAGGGCTAAAGCGTTTAAACGATACAGACCAACTGCTGCTGCGGCTAAGATACGCTGATGGTGGTATGGATTTTGATGCATTGGCTGAGGTATACCAAGCAACAGAGGAAGCCATACGCAAGCGTGTCAAGAGGGCGTTGACTAAGTTGCAAGATAGATTAGGTGGCGAAGCACCCGTATGGTACGGGCGTAGGCGTAACCGCAGTAATGCAGAAGCACGACAAGAGGTGAGGGAACAAGAATGATTATTGGTTTGAGTGGATACGCACGCAGTGGTAAGGATACAGTTGCTGAACTGTTGTGTTTAAACTATGGATACAAGCGCGTATCATTTGCTGACCCAATGCGTGAGGCACTGTTGCGTTTAAACCCTACCATCAACCACGAACCTTTGGCTCATCTGGTTAGTGATTATGGTTGGGATGTAGCAAAGACTAACCCTGAGGTGCGCCGTTTGTTACAAGTGTTTGGCACCGAAGTTGGTAGAGCAATGTTTGGTGAGAACTTCTGGGTTGACTTAGCGTTTAAACAAGTGCAGCAAGAGCGCGTTGTGTTTGCTGATGTGCGTTTTCCTAATGAGGCACAGGCAATTATCAAAAGAGGTGGGCAAGTGTGGCGTGTACAGCGTGAAGGACACAAGCCTGTGAACTTACATGCATCTGAAACTGCAATGGATAACTGGCGCTTTGATGATTTGATTCTTAATCATGGCAACCTTGATGACCTTGCCGATGAAGTCTTTATGTTGGCTAAGCAAAAAGAAATTAACTTGGCATAAAAGAAGAAGCACCGCGAGGGACTGGAACCTCAAGCGGTGCTTCTCTGTTGTAGCCTATCAGACTACGAACGAACTAGCGAATCGGTAAAGTTGTTTGGGTCTGTCACTGCCCAGCCTAACTTCCTGCGAATCGTTGTCCTCGTATCGGGTGTTGTTCCACCCCATACTCCATACCTTTCATGAGCCAAGCCCCACTCCAAGCAAGCATCCATGATAGGACAGTCCTTGCATAGGTTATTGTAGAACTTTGTCTCAACCTTTGTATACTGCACAACCTCGGGGTAAAACATCTCTGTGTTTAAACCTTGGCATGCACCCTCTGACATAACTTCTCCGTTGTAGTTGAGCCGAAAGTATGACAGCCCATCTATAATTTTTTGTTGCATTATTCTGTGGAACTTAGGTGTTCTTTGTGACATTAGTACCAGCCTCGTGAGAGGCTGGAAGCATACGCCTTACAGATGTTGCCTCCGTATTTCCTTTCGATGTATGCAAGCCCTGCATCCACTTGTAAGTATCCGTCCTCGGTTTGCTTGTGTCCAACCAAGCCCCATGTGACTGGCATTAACTGTGCAATGCCTGCTGCTTTGCTTGTCTTGTTCAGTGCTGCTGGTCGCCAGTTGCTCTCGCGTGTCCACAAATCATGCAGGCATGTCCACTGTTCAAGCCGTCCATCCTTGGTGAGTTGGTCTATGGCATAGCGTTGGTAATCGTTTGTGTAGTACACAATTACCTGACCCGATAGTGGTGAGTGTTTAAACGGAATCACTGACTTAGAATCGCGGGGGAATAATGCGATTGCTAATACGAACACGATGACTGTGACCAGCCACAACCTACCGCTAGGCGTTAGTCGGTTCATACTCTGCTTCAATCTTGTTCTTGTCCGCGCATACTTTCTTGATGAACGCGAGGATGTCCTGCGGTATGTCTGTGTCATTGCCTTCTCCATCATCCTTGCCTAGCACAATCATGTTGCCAAGCATCATTGGGTTATTGCCGAACATGAAAGACAACGCGCTCGCCACTGTGTTCAGTGGTAGTTCAAGCATGATGCCTTCCTCATTTACATAGCCTGTCAGTACCTCATCTCCATAGTAATCATACATGCGTACGATTTCAATCAATCCATTGACTGCATCTTGCATGTCCTTAAGCCCATTGAAATCCTTTTCTTCATAGGTTCCATCGGGGTACAGCACTGCACCTTTAGGCATCTGTCGGTCTCCTTTGATTATGGTTTGCTTTATTTTTATCTGTGTTCTTTTAATAACTACCTTACTTGGACTCATGTTTAAACTCACGACCTACTTCTACCTCTGATGCAATCTGTTCCACTGCATCTGATAGGTCGTTGAACAGTTGCACCTTCTTTTCCTCGCTTAAGTGTGCCACCATCTCGGATGTAACCTCTGCTTTCCACAGCGTTGTCATGAGTTCAATCCCTTCATCATCTGATTTAGTTCTGCGTAAGATAGTTTATCGTCAATGAAAGGCACGCTGTCAATAGTTTCTTTGTCTGTTAATCCAGCATGCTCAACCCATGATTTGTATGGGGTAGCACCCTTGTATAGTTTCATAAAGTCAAGGGCTGACAGGTAAAGTTTGTACTCGTTGTTGATAATGAGTGCAACATTCCATGTCTCGTAGTTTGCCCAACCACTGTAAGAATCTTTCTTCTTAACTGCAGTCATGTTTAAACACCTTCGCTTTCTAGTTCTTGAATCTGTCGCTTGAGATTAGCGATGCGTTCTGCTTTGGTTGGATGCACCCTGCCACCCATTTCAATGACCAGCGCTCGGTACTTTTCTGTGTATTCCTCGTGGTACTTGTGGCATAGGTACTTAACCGCCAGTTGCTGTGCCTTCTGATGTAACCGCACCTTTGTAGGTTCTAGTTTTTGTACTCCCATTTACTTGCCTGCCTTCTGTGCATCCTTCAAGATTTTAATTGTTCTGCGTAGGTTCTTGTTGTCGTTACTTAATGCATGGTTGCCCACGATGAGAGCAACGAGTGTTCCTACCAATACGAATAGCAGAATCACGATAGCGAATAGGTCTGTTGAGTTTAACATTTGAATCTAGTTTCCAATCTGTTTGGTAAGCAAGGTTGCTTACAGAAAGAATCATCTCATACTGTATGCAATGCGTGTCAAGTACATTTGAAAACTTTTTTAAATTATTTTTTTGTTTAAACATAACCGCATCTATCTTTTAGTTTTACCTGCGGTAAAACCTACCTTACCATCCGTGTCAAGTACCACTGTTTAAACATTTAAATAACAGTACACATACTTGGGTGTCAACTCTTGTACTGTTTAAACGCTATGTAATTAGCAGTCCCTGGGTGCGAGTGCTAAGACAAAAGAAAAACCCCCGCCGAAGCGGGGGCTTTCTTTATCGGTGATGCTGGGGCATGCTACCGAATCTTAGAATAGGTGCGAGTCATAGTAACTTGCATGCTCGCTTAACTCATCCTCATACTTTCCGATTGCGTACTTGCGCCAGTCGTGACTGATTGATGAGCGGTAAGGCTTGAACTTCTGATGCTCAATAATCTTTCCGTTCTTGACCTTGAAGTACTCGCCTTCCTCTGCTGAGTATGACCAGTCAAGGTCTGAACCAAGCATGATGCCTGCGTTCTCGATTGTCTCCTCTGTTGAACCATAAACCAGCGAACCAGTAAGGGTCTGACCTATCCACAGTGGGCTGTTAGATACACGAGCAAGGTGCAAGGTGTCGCCTTGGTCTTGGGTAATCCAAGCCAATGCAGCACTACCTTGGATGCGTGTTAGTACCTCGGCAGGATGTTTGCCCTGAGTAAAGGCAAGCAATGCAGCAACAGCCTCGCTGTCAACCTGACCGATGCGGTCAACCTTGAGTTGTTTAAACAGTTGGTCATCGTTGCTGATGTGTCCGTTGTGAGTGAGTACGATTTTGCCACGCGGAATTGGGTGGTTGTTGTCGTTAATAGTTGGCGAACCCTGAGTTGCCCAGCGTGTGTGCAAGATTGCAGTTGTTGCATCCTTGCATACATTCTGACCAGCCTTGGTCTTGATGAACTTAGAGGCTGAGATAGGTGCCTTAGTAATGGCACGCTTTCCCTCCTTGTTAATCCATGCCACACCAGTAGCGTGATAGCCACGATGCTCGATGTCGAGAAGCATCTGCGATGCTAACTCTGTTGTGTTTACATGGTGCTTAGGGTTAAGGCAGAAGCCTGCGATTCCACACATAATTTATTTCTCCAGTCTGTTAGTTGTTGATAGGTTAATTGTATCATGCTAGTTGGTAGGTGCCAACGATTCTGTTTAAACGATTGCTTTTCACTAGGTAATCCGCATCCTCCTTGGAATAAAGTCCTGCGAACTTTCGTCCTTGGTGGTCTATACCTTGCACGATGTATAACAAATCGTTATTCATTTTCATCTGCTCCTAATAGGTAGAAGTAGTAAACGATTCCAGCAATAGTCATGAACAAAAGCGCACGACCATCTGTGAAGAATGAGAAGTCCATGTTTAAACACCTGCCTTGATTGCGATGATGTGTGCTGTGAACTTTAACTCGCCAACATTTAACTCGGCTATCGCCTCGTTGATTTCTTTCATGCTTGATGCAAAAAGATTTACACCAACGCAACGGCTACCTTGAAAGATTGCGTATTCGATTTTCATTTTCCAGTCCTATCTGTTTAAACAGTGCGAGACTTTCTCGCATCTGCTTGTGCCTGCCGAGGGTAACGCTCCCTCGCTTGCCCACTTGGGGCAGGCTGTCGGCTTACGCCTGACCTTGTAGACTCAAGGCGCGTTGCTTGAGGTATTCCGCTGTTCGTACATCGAGGTTGTCCTGTGCAATTTCATCGAGCAGGGTTTGGATGTTGTTTAAACGGATGTCTGTTCGTGAGTAGGTTGCGCCGAGCAGATTGTTCGCCTTGCTGTAATCAATAAGTCCTGCAATGAACTCTGCCCAAGCAACAGCCTTGCGACCATTTAAGGTGCCTTGGTGTAGGCGAACCTCGATTGTGCCATGGCGGTCAAAAGATTCGAGGTTGAGAGATACATAGCGGTCACCGATTCCGATTCTGCCTGAGCGGATTTGCTCGGCTGTCTCGTGAGCCTCGGCAATAGTGCGGACCTTGCAGAAGCGGTTGTTTAAACGGCTTGGGGCAACCAAGGTGCCGATTGTCTCGTGTGCTGTGTGCCAGTTGATGTAAAAATTGGCAAGCGCGTTGAAGCGGTCATTGAGCGTATCGCCGAAACTGTCGAAACCAATGTGGACATGGTAACCAGTTGAGCGGTCAACCCTTGCGCCTGCATTTAACAACAAGCGTGCAACAGTTGATGCCTCGTTTAAACGGGCATCGTTAAGGATTGGAGACACGACCTCCGCGCCTTGGATTGACCCGTCATAAACAGCCGTCCACTCGGTTGAGAGGACATGCTGATTGCGAGGTGCAAGGCAATTTATGCCTCCCTGAGTCAAAACAGTTGAAGCGGTTGATGGGGAGATTCCGTTGACTTCGAACTCGAGTCCGTATGTAAATGTCGACATTTGATTAAGCCTCCACAAGAGATTGGTTGCATGCTGGGCAGATTGGAGCGCCAAGATTCACAAGGGTTGAGCGAGAAACTCGGGCAATGTAGTTGTCGTTTAAACAGGCAACCTTGATGAGGCGAGTTGATTGTTTTGGAGCCTCGGCTAACTCGATTTTTGCATGAGGGTATGAACCAAGGCGAGCCAAAATTGGCTCAACCCATGAAGGCAAAATGTCGAGAGGCTTGGCAACCGAGGCTGAGGCTGAACGCCAGTTTCCAGCCTGAGCAACCTTGAGCAGGGGCAGAATTAGACGGGCAACAGTCTCGGCATCGTCAACAGTCGGAGCCACAAAAATCTCGGCTGTAAAGTCGGCTGAGGCTGTTGGAGGAACGATTGAGGCTGAAACAGCCTTGCGACCTGATTTTGGAGGGAAGCCACAGGAAAGGCGAATTGCAGATTCCTCATCGCCTCCGTTTTGGATAGTTGAAGCGAGGTGAGGGCGGACAGCGATTGCAAGGCTTGCAAGCCACTGTTCGCGGTTGAGTACAGGCATTTGGTGCATCCAGTCTGTCGGGGGTTTTGCCGACATGGAGAAATTTAGGGCATCGTTTAAACTCATGTCAACAGATACAGCCCAAAAAGATAAAACCGCAGGTCGCTACGCATAAAACTTTTTTGCGACACGAGGCGATTGGGGGCTAAATCGGGGTCAAAAACAACCCACAGCGAACAGCCAAAGTTTAAACAGTCGTAAGTTACTGAGGAGTAACAAGGCTAAAGTCAGTGCTATACACTGATAATTCGATTCTTACTGTATCGGCGTATCTCTAAAGTGTCGTTAAACAACTGACTTTAGCGATTTACTGGCGAGTAACTTATAGCGGTTGTTGAACTTTCAACTACTTATGCTCAAGCCTGCATGCTGGGGGGGAGCGCGATACTAAGAAAGAGCGCGAGTCTATACACAGTCAGTGCCAGCCCAAGCCATAGCCCTGCCCTGCCCTAGCCAAGCCAGCATGCAAAGCCTTGCAAGCAGGTGCTTATCGTTTAAACATGCAAGCATTGCAGGTGGGTGAGTCATCACCCCAGGGTTATTAAACTGCTGGTATCGGTATCGGTATATCTCTACCCACATAAATTTGATAGTGGTGGGGGTCTGAGCAGGACTTTTACCCTTAAGCAAGGGTGTGATGAGAATCACACACCTTAAGATGTCCAATAGTGTCCTTCTGGACACCTATAGTATAGTGAGAGGCGAAAATATCGAAGCCTCTCTGCTAAGCAACAGCGCCCTCTAGGGGCGCACCCTAAATGAAGCCCTAACCTTCGGCTTCGTTTAGACTTCGCCTTCGGTTAGAGTTTGCCCCAAAACTCACCACAAATGGTTTTGGAGCATGCTATGGAAAGAAAGAGAACAACCTCTGCTTCGCATAAAAGCGATGCTATTAAAAAGCAGGTCATTGACTTCTTAATGCAGGGGTACTCTGTCCAAAAGGCGATGGATGCCGTAGGTAGAAGTGTTAAGACCTACGAGTACTACCGAAAGACTGATGAACAATTTGCCTTAGCCATTGACAAAATTCGCTCAATGACAGCACGAGGTGAAGTTGGTTCGCCACGAGGGGAAGTACCACCCTTCCCAGAGTTTTCAAAAAAATTTTTAGGGGTCCAAGTATTCCCCCATCAAAAGCACTGGATTGATTTACTAGAGGGTCGAGAGCCTGAGGATATTCATCCTGCCATCTCCTATGAACCTGGGTCATCTGACCTTCTCATAGTCAACACCCCACCAGAACACGCTAAGTCTACGACCATTACAGTAAACTATGCGGTATATCGGATTTGCCAGAACCCTAACATCAGAATAATGATTGTGTCTAAGACACAGGCTATGGCACAGAAATTCCTGCTTTCTATCAAGAATCGCCTAACCCATCCTCGTTATCAGGATTTACAACTAACCTTTGGTCCGCCAGGGGGATATGAAAAAAATTCCGATTCGTGGAAGCAGGACCTAATTTATCTATCCTCCGAGTCTCGCGACTCTGGAGAAAAGGACCCTACAGTTCAGGCTGTGGGTATCCGTGGTCACATCTATGGTGCCCGTGCTGACTTAATCATCATGGACGACTGTGTTGACCACACCAACGCTCATGAGTACGAGAAGCAGATTGACTGGATTCAATCCGAAGTTATGTCTCGTATTGACAATGACGGCGGACGATTACTGGTTGTAGGCACTCGACTACGCCCACGAGATTTATACTCCGAACTGCGTGACCCTATGCGCTATCCAGACGAGACATCCCCTTGGACATACTTTGCCCAACCTGCCGTATTGGAGTTCGCAGATGACTCGAAGGACTGGGTTACGCTCTGGGCTAAGACCAACATGCCTCCCGTATCTGGCAATGGTGTACCTGATGAGGACGGACTCTACGACAAGTGGACAGGTCCAGCACTGCATAAGAAGCGAAGCCGTATGTCCCCAAACTTGTGGGCGATGGTCTACCAACAGCAACAGGTTCACGAAGATTCTGCTTTCCCATCAGATGCTATCAAAGGCGTTATTAACGGCGCTCGCAATATTGGGATTATCCCGAAAGGTAAGCATGGCGTTCGACCTAATGGTATGGACGGGCTTATTGTGGTTGCTGGTCTTGACCCCGCTGGCTCTGGTTATACCGCCGCTGTGGTTCTTGGCTTGGATGTTTCTACGCAGAAGCGTTACTTGCTGGATGTCTCCAATGTTGCGGGGATGAAACCAGATGACATTCGTGGCTTAATCAAAGACTGGACTGAACGCTACAGAGTTACTGAGTGGCGTGTTGAGAAGAACGCATTTCAGACAATGCTTACGCAGGATAGAGAAGTCCGTGAGTTCTTAACTCGCAGTGGTTCCATGTTGCGTGAACACCATACTGGTCAAAACAAGTGGGACACAGACTTTGGTGTTGCATCTCTAACAACTTTGTTTTATGGCTGGGATGAAGATAATGCTCTTATTGAGTTTCCTTCGACTCATTCATCCGAGGGTCTTAAGGCTCTTATTGAACAACTTGTGACATGGTACCCAGATGCACCTAAGTCACAAAAGACAGATACAGTCATGGCGTTCTGGTTTGCAGAACTTGGATGTCGTGACCGCTTGGCAAGTGCAACTAACTTTGCTAAAAACCATAACAGAATGGGCATGTTTCATACGCCGTATGACCGCTCAAAACAATACACCGTCAATCTTGACGAACTATACGCATAGAACAGGAGGCGAATGTGGCTCTATCTTTAGATGATATTAAAGATAACTATGACCGCTACCGCCAGCAATTCGCCGAGCGAGACAGCCGCATGGAAGCAGTGCTGCTTGTCCGTAAAGGTCGTATGCGTGATGTTTACCCAGACCTTTTCCCCGATGGTCCTTTTGAAAATCCTATCGTGGCAAATATGGTGGACATCGCAGCACGCGACTTGTCAGAAGTAATTGCTCCGCTACCAGCATTTAATTGCAACTCACCTACAATGGTGTCAGAGGCTGCTCGTAAGAAGGCAGATAAGCGCGAAGAAATTGTTAACTCTTATGTTGACTTCTCTGATTTGCAAAGTCAAATGTTTACAGCCGCTGACCGCTATATCAGTTATGGTTTTGTTCCAGCACAGGTTGAGTTTGATTTAGAAGCACAGATGCCTCGCATCCGTTTCTTAGAAGCAGTTGGTTCTTACCCAATCATTGACCGCTTTGGAAATGTTAACGCTCTCTACCAGCGCACAATGAAGCCAGTATCTGAACTTATGGCTTTGTATCCAGAGTATGCACACATCTTGTACGACAAGGATGAGCATAACTCAATGACATCTTTGTTAGAAGTTGTGCGTTATCACGACAAAGACCAAGATGTTTTATTTGTACCAACACGCAATAACCTCGTTATTGACCGTGCTAAAAATCCTATTGGCGAATGTATGGTCCGCGTTGTTATGCGCCCATCACTTGACTCACAGGCTCGTGGTCAATTTGATGATGTATTGCCAATCCAAGTAGCAAAGGCACGCTATGCACTTCTCTCACTTGAAGCAGCAACTAAAGCAGTTCAAGCACCCATGGTCGCGCCAAGAGATGTCAGTGATATTGCTCTTGGACCAGATGCTATCATTCGTACAGAACGACCTCAAGATGTCCGAAGAATCCCATTGGAGATACCAGCAGGTGCTTTTGCACAGCAGCAGGTTCTTGAAGGAGAGTTGCGTTTAGGCTCTCGTTATCCTGAATCTCGTACAGGTAACATTGATGCTTCAATCGTTACAGGTCGTGGTGTTCAAGCCCTTATGGGTGGATTCGATACACAGATTAAAACAGCACACGCAATGTTTGCTCGTGCATTTGTCGAATTGATGAGCCTTGCTCTCAAGGTTGACGAAATGGTATTTGCCGATGTTGAGAAGAACCTACGCGGTACACGCAATGGAACTCCATACAACATTAAATACAAGCCAAAGAAGGACATTGATGGTGATTACACCGTAGATGTTCAATATGGTTTGATGGCAGGACTTGACCCTAACCGCGCTTTGGTATTTGGTCTACAGGCTCGCGGAGATAAGTTGATTTCACGCGACTTCCTACGCCGTCAAATGCCTTTCTCTTTCAATGCAACACAAGAAGAAGAAAAGGTTGACACCGAAGAACTACGCGATGCAATGAAGCAAGCGATTGCTTCTTATGCTCAGGCTATTCCAGCCCTTGCTTCTCAAGGTCAAGACCCATCTGACATTCTTTACAAACTTTCAGCCGTTATCAATGCACGCCAGAAGGGAACCTCTATTGAGGTTGCGGTTTCTGATGCGTTTAAACCACAGAATCCCCCACCTGGTGCGATGACCCCTGAGGGTATCGTAAGTCCTGACATGATTGGGCAGCCAGGAGCGGTCCCGCCAGGTGAGGGCGAACTTCCTATGGGCATGAGTGCTACTGGTCGTATGCAAGGTGTAGCACCAGGACAGATTGCTCCAGGCGGTCGTCCAGATGTTCAATCTCTTTTAGCAGGATTAACAGCGAGAGGCGAACCTAATCTACAGGCTTCTCTCCAAAGACGAGTACCAGCATAAAGGGGGTGAAAAATGAAGAAAGCGACAGCAAAGAAAGCAACAGGAAAGAAGCCAGCGAACCAAGGTTCAGCAGGTAAGCCTAACTACCAAAAGCCTATGAAGTCATCTGTTAAGAAGATGTCTAATAAGTCAGGTATGTTGTACACAACAAAGCAGCCAGGTGGCACACGCGGTAAGTAATTCTTAATCCTGAGCATGATTTAAAACTGCTCACCAAATTTTAAAAGACTGAACTTAATTGTGAGGGAACTATGGCACTGCCAAAAGATAAAAACTTTGAGGTATCCGCAACAGGCGGAGCGGGAACTAATGGTCAACCAGCACGCTATGCAGCAGGCATAGACGGCGCACAGGACTTCTATGACCTACAGACTGCAGCACAAATGAGTGGCTCAAACCCAGCGTTCTCTACAGTTCCTTCACCATCAGGACAACGCCCATTCCGAGGCGACAGCGCAGCAAAACTTGTTCCACTAGATGCGCCAACACAGCGCCCTGATGAAGATGTACGCACTGGTGGAAGCATTGCTACAGACACAATGTATGCAACAGATTCAATGGCAAACTCAGAAGATGCAGACCGTATGCGTGCGGCATTACCGTACCTTTCAACGCTTGCAGAATTGCCACAGACATCAAATAATTTCCGCAACTATGTACGATACCTAAAGAGTGTACTTTGAGTTTCTCCGAGACACTTGGCAGTTTTGCCAAAAAACTTCAAGGTAACGGATTTGCCAACGACATAGGCTTACCGACTTTATTATACGACCTTGCTTCTGTGTCATCTAATGACAAGAGTTGGGTGGGCGATGCTTTTAATTTTGCTGGCAATGCGTTTAGAACATCAGTATCAACAGTATCTTTTCCAATTCGTAAAACAGCAGGCTTTGTAATTCAAAAGGGTTTACTTCCAGCAGCACAAATATCTTACGAAACTGGTGGTCGCTACCTTCGTGAGCCATTATCAGCAGGATTAACAACGCTTGCAACTGGTGATGCAAAGCGTGCATGGGAAAACCGTGATGAGATTTCTCCAGGTCAAGCACTTGCTTACTTGCAATCAAAGTTTCCTTTAACTGGAAATATGGTCATGGGGTTTGATGAGGATTTTGACATCTTTAATCCTAATGACCGACAAGATTTTTATACAGATTTTACATTAAATAAACTTTCTGGTGCTTACGATACATTTTTTACAACAGTAACTGACCCACTAGGTAAGATTGGTAAAGCAGCAGGTCTTGCAAAGAAGGCTTTTGTTACTCGTCCAATAGGTGCTGTTGATGCTAATGCACAATCTTTGGCTCGTGATTTCTTTATGCCAAAGAGCATCCGTAAAACAACTATCATTTCACCTAAGACTCTTGCAGATAATATTAACGCAGGGCGTGAAGAAGGCGGAGAACTTTACAATACGCTTTCATGGATGGCTAAGAGTGACCAGGTTGCAATACGCAGTCATCCAATGATTCAAGCATCTAACGATGCAGATACATTGTCATACCTTCTTGGTCAAGCAGATACTGTAGATGATGTTGCAGATGTTCTTATGGCTACAGCGCTTAAAGACAAAGGTGCAATGAAAAACCTTGTTGACAAGCGTTTAGATTTTAAGTTTGTTATGGATAAAATTAGAGACACATCCACAACAGAAATAAAAATGTTAGACAACATTCCAACAAACGGCATTGTTGACGACATCAATAAGTTAGATGCTGCAGATGCTTTTCTTAAAGTACTTGATGAAAATGAAGTTTATTACCAGCGCTTAACAACCCTTAATGCAAAAGGTGCAGATTTAACTAAGCGTACATTTGGTGCTTCACCATTTGAGAAGATGGCTATTAACCGCGCTGAGCGCCGTGCTGGTCGTGTTCGTGGCAAAGCAGATGATGTAGATACTCCAACAAACTTCCCTACAGTAGGTTACTTTCAACCAACCAAGTACCACCCGCTTGTTGCAGTTGTTAACTTTGGTCTAACAAAGGTAGGCGATGCTTTCCAGGAAAAACCAGCAGGATATATCAACCTTAATGATTCTGATTCGTATAACGAAATTACGGCATTTGGCGGGCTTCTTCGCCGCATTGTTGGAGATGAAGCAAACCCAATTATCGAAAGACATTTAAACGACTACATCCAATCAGGCGGTACTCCTGAACTTCGTGCTCGTGTAGTTGAGTCATTTGAAGATTTAGCGATTACTTCTATTAACCGCAAACTCGGCATCTCTGATGAAGCAGGTGCACAGATTTGGGGCGCATACAAGTCTCGCCGTGAGACTGCACGCTCTATGATTCGTGACCGCAAGTTCTTGATGACTGATGACGATGTTATTCTTAAGATTCCATACCTAGAGCGCCAAGGTGCCAACGCACTACCAATGGTTGACCTTGAGAACTACGAGCGTGTTCTTACAAAGAACAAGGGCTTGTTGACTGCTCTTGAAGGTGGCTTCAATGTAGTAGACCCAGATTCATGGCGCTACACCACAGGTATCTTAAATGATATGTGGAAGGCTTCTGTTCTTCTTCGCCTTGGTTACACAGTAAGAAATGTGTCAGAAGGTGCAATGTCTATCATGGCTAAGGGCTACGGCTTGATGGCTTTAGGTGACTTAAACCGCGAAGGTTTTGATGCATGGTATACAAACCGCCTCCGAGATATTGAGCGCATTACAGACCGCCGCATGGTAGCGCAAGGATTGCGTGAAAACTCTGTAGAGATGCGCCGTGCGTTTGCTGAAAAGCAGTACGAGTTTGGTGCTGCTGAGCGTATGTATAATCAACTACTTGCGTATCTACCAGCGGCAGAGCGTGCTTACCTCAATGGCAAGTTAGACGAGGGACAACTCAGGGAAATTATTGATGTGTTCCAGTATTCAACTGGTGAATATCTGTACCACGGAACACCTACTCCTATGAACGGGTTTGATAATACTCGTCCATTGGCGATGAGTTTATCTCAAGATATTGCTAATCGTTATGCCGATGCTGCTATGCCACAGATTTCTGCTTCTGAAATTTACAAGCGCAAAACAGGTCGCGCATACACAATGCCAAAGAACCTTCGTACTCGTGAAGGTGAACTTGTTGCAGAAGGCAAAGTAAAGAAACCGTCACTTTCTATGCAAACTATCGCAGCAGACATGCGCGAAGGTTTTATCAATAGCACTGACAATGGTAATCAGGTAGAACTTCTTAACCCTCAAAGTGGTGAATGGCGTGCTATCAACCCATATAATGTTTCACAGAAGATGCTTGTTGAAGGCACATTCCGTATCCGTAAGCCTGGTAATCAGGGAGCAACCCTTGGTAACAAGGTATATGGACTTCCTGTTGATGTGCGTTTGTTTAACGGCAATCGTGCTCAACTAGGACTCAAAGATTACCCAGAACTACAAAAGATTCTTGGTGTTGGCGAGACTGCTGGCTGGAAAACTCGTGCAGCATGGGAAGGCAAAGAGGATGCAATCCTCGGCTGGATGCGTGCTAATGGTGTTGGCAAGTTAATCTTACCTGACACCAAGGCTAATGGTGGTGCAACAGCACTTGTTGACCCTGACATGGTTGAAGCCTTTGGACAGCAACCATCTGTTCGACTTGCTGAGCAGCGTTTGGATGCAATTAAGAAGCAGCAACAGTTGCTTTCAGAAGAATCTCGTGTTGCTAAACTTATTGAGGACACCATTGCAAATGGTGGAGCAACAGTTTCATTTACTGGAGATGTACCTGCATCAGGATTCTCTGTTGCCGTCCGTGGCGCTACACATACATTCTCAGTTGATGATGCCCGTAACAACCCTAAGGCATGGATTGATTCTGTGGCTGCACACTTTGAGAAGAACCTTGAGAAGTTTGGACAAGCAGACCATTTTGGTACTTGGGTAGAAGATATTGATGGCGTGCCACATATCTGGGCTGAACCTACAAATGTTATTGTAGACAAAGCAAAGGCTGCTAGACTAGGACTTGAAAGAAACCAAAAGAGTGTTGCCGACCTTGCCGCAATTAAAAGAGGCGACTGGGATAATGCTACTATTAACACACAAGGTACAGGAGATGTAGATGCCACAGCAGAGTTTGCATTGGGTCAAGGCACCAAAGCCAGTGCAGGAAATGTCCCAGGAGGAACGCAAGGCGTTCGCAGAGTTATTGGCACAGAGGGCTTTGGAAAACGCATTAGCGAACTCGAAGCCATCCTCAGCACAGGAAAGTATCCAACAGACGGGCTTGTAAATCTTGTTCGTGAGTTTGCTGATGGGCAGGCTGCAGCAAAGCGTGACATGAATGGTCTATTAACTAGACTAGATGCACGCCTTGTAGAAGAAGCACGGATAGCAGCACCTCGTGCTATTCAGGGTACAGGTCGCCGTTTTGAAACTCTTTATGATGGAACAGTTATTGAGATTGATGATGCCTTCCGTGGTGAAGGTGGAGCAATTCTTTTATCTCAAACAGATAACGCACAGTCTTATCGCAATTTTGTAGACCACCCAGCACAATTATTTACTGCTGAGCACACAAACTTTACTGAGGCTCGCCTCACACCTAAGATGCCTGAGTATTACACAGGTTATGCAAACCAACTTAACACATTTTTCCGCTCACCTGATGGTCGCATTGACCCAGTGATTGAAATGTTCCTCAATGGAATGAAGCCAGAGCAGGCTGTTGCTTGGTTGCGTAAGCCAGAAAATGCTGCTTATGCTCGTAAGTTTAACATTGATGTTCCTGGTATCAAGGTAATGTCAGAGCGTTTAAATGTATCTATGGATGCAGAAGATTTTGTTGGTGATTTATACAGCGCCTATAACCGCTATCTTCCAGACGATGAAGTGCAAGAAGCCTTCCGCAATGGCGAGGCAAGTGAGCAATGGTTGCGTACACACTTTATGGATAACCCAGAAATGCCAGACATTATTGGTCGTATCGTGCCTACAAGCCCAGAAGCGGCTAACTGGCGTGAGGGTATGAGTAAGGTTGTAGAGCGTGCGTTCCACTTCCTTGGCTCATTGCCTGAAACAACAGTGGCTCGTCACCCACTAGCCCGTCAGATTTACCGCGCTGAATACAAAAACCGTTTAGATATTGCTCTTGCTACAAAGCGTTTAAACGAAGGCGATGCTGCTGAACTTACTGTAGATGACATTAACAATCTACGCGGACAGGTCATTGAGGCTACACGCAAGGAAGTTAATAGCACACTCTTTACTATTATTCGCAAGTCATACGCAGGCGAGAAGATGCGTTTCATTATGCCGTTCTTTAACGCATGGGAAAACACTATTCGCCGCTGGTATGGACTTACCAAGGATAATCCAGCAATTCCAGCCCGTGCAGGACAGGTTATTTCTTCTCTGCGTAACCAGCCAAATGTGGTTGACCAAGATGGAAACCCAACTACTGAGTTTAGTTATGACAACAAGATTGTTCTACCTATGCCAGAAGGTGCGATTAAAACAATCAGCCTTATTCCAGGGTGGGGCAAAGGAATGGCAGAGGCAATGCGTTCATCTGGAACACAAATGTCTATTCCAATCCGAAGCCTTGACCTCCTGTTCCAAGGTGAAGCACTTGCAGGATTTGGTCCTATCGTAACTATTCCAGTTAACGAATTAGTTTTGATGAAGCCAGACCTAGAAGATATAGTCACATCAAGCGTGTTACCAATTCTTCCATTTGGTCCACAAGGCTCCAGCAAAGATGTTATTCAAAGAACAATAAGCCAACTGTTTCCACCTGCAGCACAGAAACTTATTTCTTTGCAGGGTCAAGATGAAGCATGGAGCCGTACATTCAATACTGTTTACCGCTATGAGTTAATTCGTTTTAACCTTGGCGAGCGCAACACACTGCCTGAACTAGGTGAGGTTAAAGAATTAGCAGATAGCCTGTACAGAGTTAGGATTCTTTCTAACTTGGTAATGCCATTTGCTGCACAGTATGACTCAACTTTGAGTTTCTATACTCAACAGTTCCGCCGTTTGCAACAGGTTTATGGTGCAGATGCAGAGTCTTTATTCCTTGAAATGTACCCTGAAATGGGTCCTGCTTTGGTTAGCGCTTCATTCAACCCAACTGGTGCTACTGCATCACAGGCTGCATTTAAGAATATCCAGAAGTACAATAGTTTAATTGGCAAGATTGGTCAGACTACACCTGAGATGATTGGCTTCTTGGTCAATGACCCTGATGGCAAGTATGACTTCTCAGAGGCAGTCTATGCATGGCAATATGGCAATGCTCCTGTTCCTGGTTCTACAGAGAACTATCGTACTCGCCGTAACCCAGCAGAATTAAAGAAGGATGCCAATATCAAGATGGGTTGGATTGAGTTCCGCAAGAATATGAACCTTCTTGACTCACAACTGTTTGCACAAGGATATAACTCTTACAACGAATCTGGTGCTGAGGAGTTGCAGACTATTAAGCAGATGATGGTTGCTGACTTGACTAGCCGCAACAAAGATTGGGCTGTAGATTACTTTAGCGTAGACCGAGGCAAGTGGGTCTATCGCATGGATTCTATGCGTACCATGCTAAGCGACCCTACATGGATGAAAGAAAATGGTCAACGCCCTGTTGTTCAGGCTATGGCTGTTTACCTAGATGTACGCACGCAAGTCGCACGAGAGTTAGCAAGCCGTAAATCATACGGAATGGCATCAACTCTTGCAGCAAAAGACAACGCAGACCTTGATGGTTTGTGGAACCAGACAATCGCTCAACTACTTCAAGGCTCTCCAGAGTTTGAAGATTTCTATAACCGCTTCTTACAAAACGACCCTGTGACATTGGGATAGGACTATGGACGAAAAAGTAATATATCAGATACTTAAAGATGACCATCCTGAGTGGACCGAAACCAAACTCCGTAATGCCGCAAAAAGTATTGCAGCCAACCCAAAAGTAATTGAGGCTGGTGTTGGCGCTGGTCGTGGTAATGCTGTAAAAATAATTAAAGACCTAGCCTCAACTTTTGCTCCTAGAAAAGCAGGCGGAAAAATTGACAAAAGCAAAACACTGTTTCGTACTGGTTTGGTTGCTGGTGCTGGTTTAGGCGTTCAGCAAGGATTCTTTGGTGGCGGAGGCTCAACTGCACAGCAAGATACAGATGCAGAAGCAACGGCTCAAGTAAATATGATGCTGTCGTTAGCAAGGGCTGAACAAGAAGGAGTCGATACCTCAGGTATAGTGCAAAGCCCTGTTTTCAAGCAAGCCATAAAAAATCCAAACTTTAGTACAAGTGCAATATTAAACGCATACACGCAAGCATCAGGTGACAGTGGTGTTTATACTGGAAAGCCAGTAACTACTTATCAATATGAGTGGGGTAGCGGTGGTGCTAAGCCTACCAAGTCAGTTGTTAAAGATACTATTGCTTTAAAAGACTGGGTAAATCAATTTCCTATTGCAGATAAAGAGGCTTTGGCTGCATGGAAAGCAAAACTTGTTGCTGCTGGTGTAGTTAGTGCAAGCGCAGGTTTGCCTGAACTTAAGAAGCAATGGGAAGCCTGGGGAGAATACTCACAGGAGATGAACAAGCAGGGAAAGAAGTTAACCCCCGACCAACTCCTTGACATCCAGCGCGGACTATGGGGTGGTGGTGGTGGTGAAGATTACTCAACCAAGTACTCAGTCAATATGCTCAAGCCTGAGAATGTTAAGTCTTTGTATAAGTCAGCAAGAGAACAACAGGCTGGTCGCATAGTAGGAGATGAGCAGGCTGCAGCCTTTGCAGAAAGAGTTGCTGCACAGCAAATGGCAAAGCCTACAAAGACTGAGTATAAAAAGATTAAGGGCAAGATGACTCCTGTAACTACACCAGGTTACGGTGAGGCAGAGGCTGCTGCTGCTGCATTAGAACTTGCTAAAAAGGACCCTATGTACGCAGAGTTCCAAACAGCAAATGTATTTGGCGAAGCACTTGAGAGAGCATTGGGGATTAGAGCATAATGGCTAAATCAAAAAGCGAACTAATTAACGATGCCCTCAGAGTACTTACCTCTGGTGGAAAACTTACTGATGAGCAGAAAAAACTTCTTGGAATGTCTGTTAACACCAATGAAACAGGTGCATCAGGTATTCTTGCTGGAACAGGTGGCGGTGAACAAACCCCATCAATGACTACTTGGATTGTCAACCTTCTTAAGAATGAACCTGAACTTAATAACATTTATGTTGCTGTAAGAAATCCAGATGGAAGTTTTAATACAACTGTCAATGCCATCATAGATATGATTACAGCAAGTTCTTGGTACCTCAAGAATGGTCCAACAGTTGCTGCTAATGTTGCAAGCCGTTACAAGTTTGGTGAGAGTTTCTACCAGCAAAAAGTCAATGAGTACAAGATTACTATTTCTGGTCTTGCTACAGCCATTGGCTTGGATGTTACTGACCCTACAGTTTCATCATACCTAACATCCCTTTCCGAAACAGCATTTCTTAATGGCTGGGATGAGAACTACATTGAGAACAAGATTGTCAGTGATGACAAGATTATTGGTAAAATCAATGGCGGAGCCTACGCAACGGCGGTAGATGAATTGGCTGAGTACGGGCAACTCATGGGCTTTACCCTAAGTGATACAACCAGAAAAGATTACCAGCGCCGTTTGATTGGTGATGTAACAGAAAGCGGACTGCGTGCCCGCACTACACCAGACCAGATTAAGAAAGAAATTCGTGATAAGCAGGCTTTGCTTTATCCAATGTTTGCCGATGACTTTGCGGTAGGTCGTACCCTTTGGGATGTAACCTCATCACAGCGCAAGGTATGGGCTAACCTTCTTGAGAAAAGCGAAGATGACCTTGACTGGGATGACCCACTGTGGAAAGACGGAAAAATCTTTACCATGACTGACGACAAAACTGGAAAGATTGTTGCTCGCCCAGCGTGGGATGCAGAAAAACTTGTCAAGCAAGATGAACGCTGGCAGTACACAGAAAACGCAACTCGTTTGTATGAAGGCTACGGCATAGGTATTATGAATAAGTTTGGATTGGCGGCTATCTAATGGCATATACAGAGGCGCAATGGAATAAGTTTCAAGCATCATTGCCAGCAGAGGAGCGCACTTCTTACCTTGAATATCTTAGAGCAGTAGACCCAGCCGCCTACAATAAATTGGTCGGCGCAACTGTATCTAACCTTAAGGCAGATTCTGCTCCGACTCCATCTCCTATTACTGTTGTAGATGAGCAAGGAAAAATTGTTGGAGCAAGAACAGATGCTGCTGCACAAAAAACTGCACAAGCAAATGCAAAAGCCGCTAGTGCTCAGCGAGGTCTTGCAGCACAAGAAGCCGTTAGAAAATTAACAAGTGGTCAAGAATTAACTGATGAGGAAAAAAAGTTAATTGGTGTAAGTGTTACTCCTAAAACTGCTACTACACCAGTAACCACAACACCAGTTACTACTACTCCAGTAACCACAACGCCAGTTACAACTACTCCAGTAACTACCACACCAGTAACTACTACGCCTACGACTACTACACCAGTAAAGACTCCTGAACAAATTGAGGCTGACAGAGTATTTGCAGAGGCAACCGCACGAAACGAAAAAACACAAGCAGCAAAAGCAAAGTTTGATAAAAAAGAACCACTAACAGCCGAAGAAAAAGCATTACTTGGTATTCCTGCAGACTTTGAATATGATAAAACTTCTCAAACAGATGCATTAAAAAAAGCAGCAGAAGAAGCAGCAGCACAGAACAAAAAAGTTCAAGATGCTTATGGAAGATTCCAACGCAAAGAATCTTTAAGTGCAGAAGATAAAGCATTATTAAAACTTCCCGCAGATTATGCATACCCAGCCACTGTTGGCAGCACTGTTGTATCTACAACTGCAACTGGTGATAATGTTTTTACTCAAGCCCAAATTGATGCTGCTGTCAAAGCAGCACAAGACAAAGCAATCGCAGAGATGCAAGCAAAACTTGACCAGCAAAAAAGAGATGCTGAAATTGCAGCAGCGGCTGCATTGGCTGCAGCAAATAATAAAGGTGGCTTAACTCAAGCAGATATAGATAGGGCAATCCGTGAGGCATTAGCCCAGCAAGAAGCAAAGGCTGCTGCTGAAAAAAGAGAAGCACAGGCAACGGCAGAGGCTGCAAAACTTGCACAGAAAGTAAAAGCATCTGACAGACTGAGTGCAATATTTGCTGGCTACGGGCTAGAAACATTGGCTGGTTTTATTGACCGCCGTATTAAAGCAGATGTTTCAGAAGATATGCTTATGCTTGAGTTGTACGACCAACCAGAGTATCAGTTGCGTTTTCCAGGCATGAAAGCATTGCGCGGAAAAGGCAAAACAATTACCGAGGCAGAGTACATTAAAGACGAAAAGGCATTTGCTCAAACAGCAAGATTCTTTGATGTGCCAGTAGGATTCTATGACAGCCCTGATGACTTTGGAAAACTTATTGGAAACCTAGTTTCGCCAAAGGAATTCCAAGACCGCTTACAGGTAGGTCAGGACTTGGCTCGCTCTATGTCTCCAGGTCTTAGAACACAACTACAAGAGTTATACAATGTAGGAGAAGGCGGTATTACTGCCTATGTTCTTGATGCAGACAGGGCACTTCCTCTTATTCAGAAGCAAGCAAAGGCTGCACAGTTTGTAGGCTTTGGTCGCGAAAAGGGCTTTAAGTTAGAAGGCGTGACCGCTGCTCAAGCAGAACAGATTGTTGGAACAGAAGCCTACTCAAAACTTTCAGCACAACAAATGCAGACAGCACTTGGGCAAGCAGCGCAACTACGCAACACTCAATCACGCCTTACTGGAATTGAGGGTGAAGTTTACAACGAGCAAGAAGCACTCAAGGCTGTTATCGAAGGAAGTCCAGAAGCAATCCTTGCTTCACAACAACGAGCACAGCGCGAAGGCGCTCGCTTTGGTGGTGGCGCTGGAGTAACTGGCTCATCACTTCGTTCAGCACCAGGACTATAAAAGAATCCCCACCGTGACCGACTAGCCCACGGGGGCGTACAAGTCTAGGAGCAATAGCCAATGCGGTTTCCCCGAACTTCATTGTGGATTGCGAATACAACTACTAACAAGGGAGATAGGCTGATGCCTACAAATTACCAGTTCGATGACGAAGATGACATGGACACATCAACAGATGTGGTGTCTCAACTCCGTAAGGTAAATCGTGCGCTTGAAAAGCGTGCAAAAGAACTAGAACAGGAGTTGAGTGGTCTTAAAACACAGACCCGTCAACGCACTGTCAAGGATGTGTTACAGGCAAAGGGATTAAACCCAAAGATTTCCGCCTTTATCCCACAAGATGTAGATACCTCTGAGGAGGCTATCGCTGCGTGGGTAGATGAATACGGAGATGTCTTTGGTGTACAGCCCGCTCAAACAAATGAAGCGCCAACACAAAAAGGTCCAGACCTCTCAGCACAACACCGTATGAACAATGTCGTATCAACTGGCTCAATGCCAGACATTGATAATGACATGTTCACAAAGGTATCAGGTGTTAAGACTAAAGAGGACCTAGATGCACTCCTTGGATTTAACTAACCAACAAACATCAACCAATCACCAGGAGGTGAACACATGGCATATAACGACACTACCTCGATGGCGGGACTCGTCAAGACAGCGTATGACCGTTATGTAGAATTCGCACTTCGTGCCCAGCCAATGATTCGTGCAGTGGCTGACAAGCGCCCAGTGCAGCAGGCGATGCCAGGTTCAAGCGTTGTATTCTCACTTTACAATGACTTGGCAGCGGCAACATCTGCTCTATCAGAGACATCAGATGTAGATGCAGTAGCACTACCAGATGTCAACACAGTTTCTGTAACTCTAAATGAGCAAGGAAACTCATCACTTACAACTCGCAAGTTGGAGTTGTTCTCACTTTCAGATGTTGACCCAGCAATCGCTGACATCATCGCATACAACATGGCAGACTCTTTGGATGTCATTGCCCAGACACCACTTCGTCAGGGTACAAATGTTATCTACTCAGGTACAGCAACATCAACAGCAACAATCACAGCAGGTATGACAATCACATCTGCTAACCTTCGTAAGGCAGTTGCTAAGTTGCGTACAAACAAGGCTGTTCCTCGTCAGGGAAGCCTATACTGGGCAGGTATTCACCCAGAAGTTTCACACGACCTTCGTGCTGAGACAGGCAATGTTGGATGGCGTGACATCCACACTCACACAGAGCAGTCACAGGGCAACCTATGGGCTGGCACAATCGGTACATACGAAGGTGCTTTCTATGTAGAAAACTCACGCATGTTCTCTGAGAAGGCTGGCGCTGACCAGACCGCTCTAGCAACAACTGCAGTAACAGTCGCTGGTACATCAGCAGGCTTTACATTTGGTGTTGCTTCAACAGCCGTCATTGCTTCTCGTGCAGAAGTTGGCGACAAGATTTCAGGAACAGGCGTAGGAACATCTGCGAAGATTACTGCAATCACAACATCAGGTTCAACAACAACATTCACTGTAGATGTTGCTAACTCAGCAGCAGTAACAGTATCAACTGTTGTAACCGTTACACCAGTAACTCGCGTATTCGATACAATCCTTTGCGGTAAGCAAGCATTGGCTGAGGCTGTGGCTCAAGAGCCAGGCGTTGTTATCGGTAATGTGACTGACCGCTTAATGCGTTTCCGCCCAATCGGATGGTACGGCGTACTTGGTTTCGCCCGCTACCGTGAGGCTGCGCTATATCGCATTGAATCAGGCTCATCAATCGCTGCACTTTAATCGTGCGGGAGGGGTGGGGCGAAAGCCCTGCCCCTTCACTTATTAGTAAGGACAAGCAATGACTCAGTATAGATTCACAACACCAACCGTTGAAGAAACTCCAATGGGTGAAGGAGTATTGTTTGAGCGTTATACCATCACACGAGGTGTCACTGTGATGCGGCATAATGGTATCTACTCCTCTTACCGATACCCAAGTCAGACAGAAACCTTATCTGCACAAGAACTGTACATGGGTGGAACTGTCACTGTTATTGACCAGGCAACCGCCGATGCCCTTACAGCACAGGGATACGGCGCTTACATAGAGGCTATCTAATGAATTTACATCAAAGACAAACGCACCCTGTATATGTTGAGGGTTGCTTTGGATGCAAGGTTACAACACTTGAAATGGGAGTAGGCGATGCCAACTCTAAAGTAGCAATGTCTACGAGCAAGTGGGATGCAGAACTAAAAGCCTATAAGGATGCTCGTGCTCAAGGTATTCAACCAGCAGGAACAACCATGGCAAAGGTTCAAGAAGCGGTAAGAATTTCCGACAAGGTTGGTAAAGCCTTTGACGGTAATACGGGAACATTCAAATAGGAGGGGTAATGGCTGCCAGAAAAAAACCAGTAAGCAAAAAAGTTCAAGTTGTTGATGACAATTACGGACCTTTAGAAGCGTACTGTATTGCACTTAATGAATATTGGAAAGCGCTTAAAAAAGCAGGCTTTCCTGAGTCAGTTGTCATGACACTCATTATGGATAGAGATTCATACCCTGATTGGATTCTTCCTAAGCCAATTAACCCAGACCATATACCACTGTTCGACCCCTACGAAAATGAAGATGAGGACTAATTATGTGCATTGAATGTGGATGCTACGGCTCAGTAAACCCCTACGGTGTAGGCGGTCGCGCTCTAAACGCTGCCCCAGCGGAGGCAAACATTGCTCTGTATAACAACATCAAGATTGTTCGCATTGGCGAAGAAGGACCTATGGCAGAAAAGGATGACAAGAATGAAGAAGGCTACTAAAAAAGTCGGCAAGGTCATGGGTGAGTTTAAACGCGGAACTCTACACTCTGGCAAGGGTGGACCTGTAGTTAAGTCTAAGAAGCAGGCAGTTGCTATTGCTATGTCAGAGGCTGGCATGGCTAAGAAGAAAGCCGCTAAGAAGCGTGGCAAGTAAGAAAGATTTACGGTTGACACGAGCGGGAGTGTCTGGCTTTAACAAGCCAAAGCGCACTCCCTCTCACCCAACTAAGTCACATGTTGTGGTTGCCAAAGATGGTAGCCAAGTTAAGACCATTCGTTTTGGTCAGCAAGGGGTAACTGGCGATAGAAAGCCAAGTGCCCGTCAAGCATCATTCAAAGCCCGTCACGCTAAGAACATTGCCAAAGGAAAGATGTCTGCAGCGTACTGGGCAGACAAGGTGAAGTGGTGAAGAAGAAAGCATTTTGGGACAAGCCAAACCCTAAGAAGAAGTCAACACCGTTGACATCGGCACAGAAGGCTAAGGCTAAGGCAGCGGCTAAGAAGGCTGGCAGACCATATCCAAACCTTGTGGACAACGCAGCAGCACGGAGAAAGGCTAAGTAATGGCAACAGGTAGAGCAGGAAGTTCATTAGCAGACGAACTTAATCGTCTTGCAAATGGTGGAACCTACCCAGTAATGACAGCATACAAAGTTGAACAAGGTGCTGCTAACGCATGGGCTGGCACATCTGGTTTGGGTCTTATTGCTGCTCTTAATTACAAGGCTGATTCAACACGCCAGCCAGATGACTATAAAGACTACAACGCCATCTGCAATGAGTTAGCAGGAACTACTGGATTATCAGGAGTCGTAGCCCTAAGGAGCATTGACCTATGAGTTCAACATTTAATGAACTAGCAGACCGCGTTGAAGCGGTACTGCATGGCTACACAGAAAACACTGAGCCAAGCACTTGGCTTACCACCAGTGCTACAACCACATCAACAACTCTTTATGTTTATGATGCATCAGGCATTGGTCGTGGTTATGTACAGATTGATGATGAAATTGTATTTGTTAATAACACAGACAATGTAGCCAACACTCTTACCCTTGCACCGTGGGGTCGTGGACAGCGTGGTACTACCGCTGCAACACATGCTCAAAACGCAAAGTTAACAGCCTCACCATTGTTCCCACGCAATGAAATTAAGAAGGCTATTAACAACACTATTGATGCCATGTACCCAATGGTATTTGCTACTGGCAGTTTTGACTTTAAATTTATTGCAGCCCGTACTACATACCAGTTGCCTGCAGATTTCCAGAACGCACTCAGTGTTACCTACTCAACAGTAGGACCAACAAAAGAGTGGATGCCAGTGCGTGCTTACAACTTAGACCGCTCAGCAGATACAGATGCTTATTCAACTGCTCGTAGCATTAGCGTTTACGCAGGCATTGTGCCTGGACAGACAGTGCATGTGTTCTACTCAAAGCGCCCAACCCTTATGGTCAATGGCGCTGATGTATATGAGACAACAACTGGCATGCCTTCATACTCAGAAGATGTAGTCATCTATGGCGCAGCCTTCCGCATGATTTCATTCTTGGACCCTTCACGCCTTGGTCCTCAATCTGCATCTGCAGACTTTATTGATGGTGTGCGACCAGTAGGTTCTGGACAGAACGCTTCCAGATTCTTATACAACATCTACCAGCAGCGTTTAAACGAAGTGGCGGACAACCAACGCCGTCAACATCCAATCCGTTCCCACTACCAGAGATAGGTTAAAAAATGGCAGCAGGCGACCCAGGCTCCCCAGCACGGTACTACTCCTCAACCGCAATCGAAACAGCACTATCAGGTGCTATTGGAGCACAGGCACAAGGTGCAGCAAACACCTCGTTCATCGTTGGCTCTGTCAGCGGTTTCCCAACTTCCTACCCATACACCCTTATCGTTGACCCAGATACATCTAAGGAAGAAGTACTAACAGTCTTTGCAGGCTCAGGTACAACACTTAGCGTATACCGTGGTGCAGATGGCACACAGGGCGTAGCACACTCCGCAGGAGCAGTTGTTCGCCATGGTGTATCAGGTCGAGACTTCCGTGAGTCAGAAAACCATATTGCTGCTCGTGGTTTTGATATTGACCAAATCATTCTTGATGCGGCAAACCAGACACATGTGCATGGTATTGCAACAGGCGATGGTGTAATCGTTGGAACTCTCAAAGCACAAACACTTACACAAAAGACTCTTACAACACCAACCATCAATGGCGCTACTATCAGTGGAGCAGTAACTTCAACTGCTACTGTCACTGGTGGAACATTTACTTCTGTAACTGTAACAAGTTCTACTATCTCAACTAGCACATTGACTGGTTCATTCACAGCATCTGCTGCAACTTTTGTCAGCCCTACTATCTCAGGCAGTCCAGTCATCACTGGTCTATCTAGCGCAGGTATGGTTGACTCATCTGCTACACCAAAGATTTATGTAGACAGTATCCTTGGTTCAGCAACATCTGCTGCTATCAGCGCAGCCTCTGCTGCTGTTAGCGCAACTAGCGCTGCTACCTCAGCCACAAGCGCTGCTGCTAGTGCTTCTGCTGCTGCATCATCGGCATCTGCTTCTGCTACTAGCGCAAGTGCTGCTGCTACAAGTGCAACCTCAGCAGCGGCTTCTGCTACTGCTGCAGCAACTAGCGCAACCAGTGCTGCTGCATCTGCAACTGCTGCTGCTACCAGCGCTACAAGCGCTGCAGCATCAGCAACAGCATCTGCTAACTCAGCAAGCGCAGCAGCAACAAGTGCAACTAGCGCTGCTGCAAGCGCAACGGCTGCAGCAACATCAGCAACATCTGCAGCAGCATCTGTTACGGCAGCAGCAACAAGTGCTGCTAGTGCAGCAGCATCTGCAACAGCAGCAGCAACAAGCGCTACAAGCGCAGATAGCGCTGCATCTATTGCTATTGCTCAGGCATCTAATGCAAGTGCATCTGCTACCGCTGCGGCAACCAGTGCATCATCTGCTTTGACTAGCGCTAACTCTGCTGCAACTTCTGCTTCATCTGCTGCAGCCTCAACATCGGCTGCTGCTGCTTCCGCATCTGCTGCAGCGACAAGTGCTGCATCTGCTGCTACATCGGCAACAAGTGCAGCAACAACTTATGATGAGTTCGATGACCGTTACTTAGGTTCTAAGTCAACTCCGCCTACAGTGGATAATGACGGTAACCCACTTATTACTGGTGCTCTTTACTGGAATACAGTAGATAATGCTATGTATGTTTGGAAGGGTTCTGCTTGGGGAAGTATCTCCTCAACTGCAGACATCTTCCGCTACCGCTACACAGCAGCAGGCGGAGAAACCTCAGAGTCTGGTCCAGATGACAACGGCGTAACGCTATCGTATTTGGTAGGCAAGGAGCAGGTATACCTTAATGGTGTACTGCTTGTTCGTTCTCAAGACTACACGGCAACTAACGGCACAAGCATTGCCTCACTAAGCCCAGCGCTAGTATCAGGTGATGTGCTAGAAATTATTACCTTTACAGCATTTGATGTTGCAACAGCAATTCCTAATAGCATACTTGATGCTAAGGGTGATTTAATTGTAGCAAGCAGTGCAGATACACCAGGTAAACTTTCAGTAGGAACTGATGGTCAAGTGCTTACTGCTGCATCTACAACAGCACTTGGCGTAACTTGGGTTACACCTGCTGCTGGTTACTCAGCACCTACACTAGGAACAACAACAATTACTTCTGGTACAACTGTGTCAACAGTTACCGCTTTAACGCTGAGTAATGCAACAATTACAGGAACAACAACTGCAAGCGGAACTATCACTACAACTGGAGACATAGTTCTAAGTGGAACAAATGGTCCTGGAAGTTTAACAGACGAACTAGCCTTAATTTTAATGGGCGCACTCTAAGAAAGGGAGTAAGTAATGCCAACAACAACCAAGGCGCTGTTCCGTGGAGCAGCAACAACTACAGTAGGAACAACTCTTTACACAGTTCCTTCTGCTACAACAACAATCGTAAGCAGCATTGCTGTGACTAATACAGCAGGAACTGCAGGTACCTTTACATTAGGACTTGCTGGTACTGCACTGCATACAACAGCAGCGATTGCAGCAAATACAACAGTATACATTGACCTTAAGCAAGTACTTGCTGCTACAAATGTTATTACTGGTGGAGCATCTGCAACATCAATTAACTTCCACATTAGCGGAATTGAGGTATCTTAATATGGGTCTATCAGTATTTCCTGCGCCAAGCGCAGCAGCATTAACTCAAAAGGTAGATGTAATAACTTCCACTGGAACTTGGACTGCTCCTGCAAATGTCACAACAATTGAACTATTTATGGTTGCTGGTGGCGGTGGGGGTGGCGGTGGCTCAGGTAGCGGACACGGCTGCGGCGGTGGCGGCGGCGGTGGTATTGTTTCAAGAACTTTAACAGTTGTTCCTAATACTGCATATACAGTAACCATTGGCGCTGGCGGAACCGCAGGGGCATCAGGTGGTAATGCTGGCGGTAACGGTGGCAATACAACTTTTGGTGCACTAGCCACGGCAACTGGAGGTGGCGGTGGTCGTCATAACGCCACTGGATTAGCAGGCGGCTGCGGTGGCGGTGGTGGTTTTGCTAGTAGCAGTGGCGCTGGTGGCGGCGGCGGCGGTGCAGGAGAAGGCGGTGGAGACGCAATTGCTGGCTCAGCACTGAGTGCTGCAAATATTCTATCAGGTGGAAATGGCAGCCAAGGCGGAGGTGGCGGTGTTTCCATTAGCATTTCCTATGGTTGGGCGGGCAAAGGCGGTGCAGGCGTTAGTGGTTTTGCAGGCGGCGGAGGTGGCGGGGCAGGACTCAATCTTGGCACATCTTTTGGTACTGGTTCATCAGGCGGTGGAAACGGCGGAGCCAATGATGGCGCAGGTACTGCAGGAACTGCCAATACAGGCGGTGGCGGTGGCGGTGCTGGCACAGGTGGTGGTGGTGCTCCAGGTGGCGCAGGTGGTTCAGGTTATGCACGAGTTACTTATTGGAGTTAATTATGGAACAACACTATGTATTTCTTAAAGACAACAGAGTTGCAAACATTGCAGTCTTTGCCTCACAAGATGAGGCATTGGCAGATGCGGTAGCGCAAGAGCAGGGTTTTGATGATGCTGTATGGGTAGGAGAAACTATCCCTGCTATGTGGTCAACATACGATGGAGCAACATTTACTGCACCAACTCTTGATTACCTATACGAAATTGGTATAGCAAATGAAAATACTGCAATGATGGAAGCAAGACTTGCAGCACTAGAACCAGAGGTAACCAATGACTAAAGCCCGCGTAAATGCAGACAATGCATCTGCTGACATTCAAGGCGTAACAGCAGGTACAGGATTAACAGGTGGTGGTACATCGGGAGATGTAACACTTACCAATACAATGGCTACCGCTATTGATGCCAAGGGTGACCTTGTTGCTGGTACTGGAGCAGATACCTTTAGCCGTCTTGCGGCTGGGTCTAATGGCGAGACACTCGTAGCAGATAGTTCCACTTCAACAGGCTTGCGCTATCAAGGTTCAATGGCTGCTGGTCGCAATTTCTTTATCAACGGC
>Ga0208050_1000047_pt1 | contig 40323 bp, 65 predicted proteins | sample LakMenEpi13Jun10_FD_150691 | JGI IMG/M metagenome (GOLD analysis project Ga0208050, IMG submission 150691) | Freshwater microbial communities from Lake Mendota, WI - 13JUN2010 deep hole epilimnion (SPAdes) | ecosystem: Environmental > Aquatic > Freshwater > Lake > Epilimnion/Euphotic zone ... | reverse complement strand
GCACCCGCCGTTCCGCTCTCTGAGGATCCAACTCCTAAACCAAACCAGACGGTTAGCCCTGTTGAATTGTCGGCAGCCCAAGTTCCTGTTGTATCCCCAGAAATGAGGAGTGTTTTGTACTCCCAAGTATTTGCGGATGCTATTGAATAAGTAAAAGGATAAGAACGGTTAGATGCCCCGTTTCGTAGTGTCCCGCCAAAAGTTCCAGTCAGTGAGCTGCGAACCCAGAAGGATAGTGAAATTGCCCTGGCACTGGCTGATCCAAATGCAAGATCTCCAGTATTAAAGCCTTCAATGTTTTGACCCAAAGCCCAATATTCGGCTGCCCCTGGGGTAACCGCACTCACAACAGTCAAGCCTAGATAGTTGCTAAATCCGGCAGGAGGGGTGACTGACCCCGCATTACGCTGCACAGAAAACTTTGATCCGGTAGAGGAAGCCAGTACCCAGCGGTCCAAGGTATAAATGCCACCGGAACCAGGCGTCACACTCGCCCCAGCATTGCGCTGGTCGATCCGCATGTCGCCGTTGATGATTCTATTTTTAAACGGACCTGTCTGAGAGAAAACGTTACCAGTTGTGGAGTTACTGGATGCACCAGATCCACTGAGGCCGCTTGTTTCAACCTGTGTTAATGCCATTATCTTGACCTCCTATCAGGTTTGCTCAAGGTAGCTGACGGCAATGTCCAAAGCAGTGGCTGTATCGGCGCGAGCCCTCAGCACATCGCTGGACTCCATGATGATCTTGTTGCCGCTGATGATCTCAAGGGAGGAACCAGCAGGAACTGGAGCATTACGGATCAAATAAACATCGTCACCAGTATTGGTTACCAGGTAAACATCAACGTTGGCGCTGCTTCCTGTTTTGTTCGAGACCAGGATGCTCAGCAGAATGACAGTGGCAGAAGCACCTGCACTTAAAACGTTGGTCGTCGAGTTGCTGACCGCATCTGTGACCAGGCTGGATTTGGTGTCAATCTTAAAAGTATTGGCCATATCAGCTCAGAGCAACAATAAGTGCGAGGTTGTCAGTTGAATCAAAGGTTCCTGTCACCGTCAAACTACCAGTAATAGAAACGTTGCCAGGAATGGTGACTGCACCAGATGAATCTATTGTAAGTCTAGCAACACCACCTGTCACCAGGGAAAGTTGATCCGAGCCTGGACTAATAAGTCCAGTATTGGGATCACTGGCAAATTTTAGAGCGCAACTGCTGAGAGAGCCCAGAGAAAAAGCAGCATTAGTGCCATCTTCCCGGAGGAGAGGATAACCACCTGCTTGGCTAGCATTGTGGACAACACAAGTTTGCTTAACAGTATCAACGGTAACTTCACCTACGGCACCTATAAAAGTTGCGGTTTCGGCTGTTGTGCCACGCCGGAATTGTACTTGAGTTGCCATAATCTTATCCTAATGCAATTGCAATTGCCGTGGCAAAATCTTGAGTTGAGATCGTTCCGTTTTCATTCGGAACCGTCATCGTCCTTGTGGTTGCAGTATCGATGCCGGAACACTCAAATGCCAGCTGCTTGGTTGCATCGGCATTGTCTTGAACTCTGAACGTAGAATCCGAGAATGTCGTTGGAACCGTTGTTGTCAACACCAAGGTGCCGCTGGCATCTGGAAGTGTGTAGGTTCGAGTCGTTGCTGTTGAAATTACAGATGCATCAAAAGCGATCTGCTTGGTCAGATCTGCAGTATTACGAATCCGGAAACCACTGTCGTTTGTGGTGATCCCTGTCGATGTAACAGAGGTCAGACCTGTCAGCGTCGTTGAGCTACTGCCCAGGGCAATCGCAGTGCTACCAACAGTGATCGAACTGTTCTGCAGTTGGCTGTTGGGAATGTTGCTGGTCCCGAACTCTCCGGTTGTGCTGTTGTATGTCAGGCCAGAGCCAGCAGCAACCGACAGGCTCGTCAACAGAGCGACAGTTCCACTTGCGTTTGGAAACGTAATCGTCCGGTCTACTGTTGGATCTACAACTTGAAGCGTTGTTTCAAATCCATCGGCAGTGGAGCCTTCAAAAACAATGGCGCCAGGCTCAATATTAATGCTATTGGCGGAACCAACGCCAGCCCCAACATTAACAAAGCTAGAAGCAGTGTAGCTAGTAATCGACAGCGCCGTGACGGTTCCGCCCAGTGAGGTGCTGGTGCTGCCAAATGTGATCGAGCTGTTCGCTAATTGCGAATTGGGAATGGCACTGGTTCCGAATTCGCCGGTAGTACTGTTGTACGTTAATCCGGATCCAACAGCAACGCTGAACTTGGATCGAACCTCAGTGGCAGAAGGTCCGGTGTAAGTAATAACACCTGTTGTGTTGTCGTAACTTAATGATCCATCGCCACCGGAATCAGTGACGGAAATCTGCTGGCGAATGTTTGCAGAGGTAACAACACTGTAAGTAAACACCCCAGTGCTGTTGTCATAAGCAAGGCTGCCAAACCCTGTTCCACTATTGGCGGCGCTAAGGTGAGCCCGAACTTCACTGGCGGATGGACCAGTGTAAGTAATGACGCCCGTTGTATTGTCGTAACTTAACGAGCCGTCGCCACCAGAATCCGTGACACTGATTGCCTGGCGAGCACGGGTATTGGTGTAATAAAGATTACTTCCTTCTGCTAAATCAGTTGTAGAGTTGCCAGCAAAATCCAGCTTATCAGTAGGAGTATTGACCTCCTCAAATAAACCGCTAACCAGACAAATTGCCTTTCTAGTTGCCATTTTGTTTGTCTCTCTGGCTCACGTAGCAGAGCAACATTGAACCGCTTGTTGTAACCATCCTACCAAAGCTACCGTCTTCAACCGAGTCGAACTGGTGGCTCTAGTTGAACAATAAACTCAGCACTACTGGCGGCCTCTCCAACCCTTGTAACATACTGACCAGCTGAACTTGGCGCGGCTGTTGTAATTGCTCCTGCAGATGCTGCGGATAAATAATAAATATCACCCGGATCCAGTCCAGATGTAGCCAAAACCCCAACAATCAAAACGCGGACAGTTTCACCAGCTAATTTTGAAGTTTGCGCAAAACCTACAACGTTAGCTTTGTCAAATGTATCGTTAGCAATCGCTAAACCCACTTTTCCATCACTAGAGCGGGAATAAAGAGCTTGACCCTGAGAAACTGCCTCAAACGCAAGGGCTTGGAATCCGGCAACTGAATAAACAGTCCTGCCAGCCAGTGTTGATTTAAGGTCAATCAGAGCTTCCGTTAAACCCTGATTATTGGGAGCGTAGGGCTCGTAATTGCTAACACCAGCCATCAGGATAAGCGAATAGGTGGCTCTAGTTGAATACTAAAATCTGTAGCTGTAGCACCTTCTCCAACCCGCGTCACATATTGACCAGCAACAGAAGGGGCTGTGGTTGATATTGCACCTGCAGTTGTGCTTAAAAAGTAAACATCGCCGGCATCCACAGCCGATGGCATTGTTTTAATGCCTGCAACCAGTACTTTAACGGTGTTGCCAGAAGCTGCAGCCGAGTCGGCAAAGCCTACAACCAAAGCTTCATCGGCAGTCCCATCGGACTGAGCAAGCCCAACTTTGCCATCACTGGTTCGCATGTAAAGAGCTGCCCCATCAGTTACCGTTTCAAATGTAATAGCGTCAAAACCAACGCGGGACGGCGCAAAAACCGGGAAACCTTCCTTAAGATCGATGATGGCATCAACCAAGCCCCTGTAGTTGGGCTCATAAGGTTGACGGGTCATGGTAAACCCGTTGGCCGTCATCAGATCGACCAACACGGTAATCGCACCTTCTATATTGGGTTCGTAACCGGTTGACATTTATTTTCCTCGTTGACTATATTCTAGTACCTTAGAATTAGAAAAAAGCTCAGCAAAGCGTGTCGCCCGAAACTGTTTTAGCTACAATCAGCGCAGGAATTGCAGCATTCTTTGGTCTTGGTAAGTCTTTAAATGGTTTCAACGACAAGCTAGATCGTCGCTTTCAACGGCTGGAAGAAGATGTCAATGCGCTTGAGAACAACATGGTTCACCACTATGTTCTTAAGCAGGACTTTTTAAGGGAGATGCAGGCTGTTCACCAGAAGCTAGATCGCATCTGGGAATACATGATCAACAGCAAAGGTTAAATTGCAACCCAGCTGGTTGTTGTGCTGTTGTAGATGTACAGCGCTGGCGCCGATTTGTCGTAGTGAAGCTGCCCATCAATTGGGTTGATTGGAAAACCGGATGCTGATGTGGAAGCAACAGCCTTCGGTGTTTGAAAATTAGTGCCGTCGTGGATTTTAAAAATCTGCGTGCTGGACTGATCAAGCCAGCTTTCGCCCTTACATAATCCAGTTTGGCCTGCCGGGGCAGCATTGGGTTGGGTACTACCAACATGAATCGGGCCAACCTTGATCAGTGCAGGGGTGCCGGCATTGTTGGCAAAATAGATGCCAGGCTCAGTGGCGTTGTAATTAACGGCGAACTCACCGATGCCAAGACGGTTGGCAAATGGCCTGTCGTAAAGGAGGCTGGAGCGCAGCCGTAGGATCTGAGTCGTCATTAGTTGGTGATGTACACGCCACAATCAATGTTAACAAAAGGTGGTGCAGTTCTTATGCCGTTTAAATAAGTACCACAATCCAAAGTTTCTGTTGTTGTTCGCGTTGGTACGCCGTTTCTATAAGTCCCACAATCAATCTCAGCGAAGCGAAAATCGCTGCTGTAATCCGTCAACGGCTGATCAAGCATGCCAAATTTGGCATCATCAATCAAATCAATGGGGATATTAATGAGCTTCTGCATCATGTACAGAGTCATTGCCGCCGTGTTAAGCGGAGTTCCATCCCGGCTCAGCTGACCATTAGCATCGCGGCGGATGGTGTTTGTCGCCATCATGGTCACCAGCTGAGGGTCAAAATCTCCAACCTGGGTCGGCTGGTTCCTGTTCCCCGTGATTGATTTTGATCCGGACCAGGGCATGCCATACCCCATCATCTTCATGCGCTCAAGTTGCTCACGGACGGCTGAGAATTCTTTATCAAAACGTTCATAGAATTTATCGAGTGCATCACCAATCGGCTGATCATTTGGTTCATACAGCCACGCCTTGACGTACTCGTGGTTACGCAGGTTGCGGACAACGCAGTAGCCAGAGGTGGTCAGGCTGATTGGCGAGACCACCAAGAAGGTGTTGGCATCAACCACCTGGGTAATGATGTATTCTCCTGTGGTGACGTTACCGCTGGTAATGTCCAGCTCGATTCTGGTGTTGGCACCTAGGCCATGGTTTGGAGCCGTAATCGTGATGTTTGGACCACCGGATTGAACGTAGGTGGCGTTGATGTCAATGGGATCATTTCCTTCATCGTGAAAGATTGACCACATCGCAGCATAGATGTGTTTGCACCACCGCATCTGGTAGTACATCAAATTGTTGTAGGTGCTGTCAGCTGTGTCTTCGTAGGTGGGAAGTTGATAGAAATTATTGATTGAAATGTACAGAAGATCTGTGAACACACCAACATCATCTTTTGTATTGACGACATTGCCATCTCGGTCAATTCGTGTGCCTTCTGCAACAGAGGTGATGGGAGTACGAGGGATGCGGCGTTTGCTTGCCTCCTCGTAGAGATCATAGTTTTCCCTCCGCATGAAGTCGGTGCAGGTGCACTGATAGCGGATCTCTGTTGTCAGGTACCGGCCCACCTGGAATCCACGCGGTGCGGGCACGACAACATCTGTTCTGCTGTTTGCTGTCACAGCACCGTAACTGTCATCACGCTGGAATAAAATTTCATTTGTATTTAAATCTGTACCGGTAACGGTATAACCAACGTAGTTCTCATAGTTATAACCACGCAGCCGCCTGTTGACAATCAGCGTCCCACTAGATATTCCGGAGGTGTAGTTTTGTACCGTGAACTGCGTAGAACTTAAAACTGTAATTTCATACAAACCACTTTGCGCTGCACCACTTAGAACAGCAAGGAACACTTCATTGCCAGTGGAGAGGCCGTGGGCAGAGGAGCAGGTTACCGTTACTGTTGTTCCAACCCTGGTGTAAGTGGAGAACAGTCCGGGGTCACGCTCAATCACACGGTCCGCCAAACGCTCACCGCCAAAGAATGTGACAGGTGTGGGAATAAAGCGAATACGAACACGCTGCTGCACCCAGTCAGGATCAGCAAACGTTGTAACCTTTCTAACCTCTATGTTTCCAGTTGTTGTTACAGACGCAGAGGCTGTTGCCGTAAAAACATTTGCATTTACGACTGTAATTGTTAGTGTCTCTGGTGTTGCCGCGCCTGACGTTGGGTTTAAGTAAATACTGTCACCTGTTTTATATCCATGCGAATCAACGGTGACCGTTAAGGTAGTTGTAGATTGCGAATAAGTTCCTGTTTGTTCTTCCGTCAGATAACGTACAGCATCAATCGGCAAACCAAAATTATAAAAATTAAAACTATTTGCATCTCGAATGCCAACCATCTGCTCCCCAATCTCAGTATTGGTGCTGGGGAACATAAACATCCGCGCCGGAATAAAGACTCCAGGGAACTGCTGGAAGGCGCAGTACATCCTGAAGTCGCCACGGGTGTTACGTCCTGTAGCCCTTGAGCTAAAGAGGGTCTGGGTTAAACAGTACAGCTCATAGCCGCGCCGCCACCTGACCCAAGTTGAGTCGTGGTCGTAGTAACGGATGCGGCTGGTGGTTTTGAAATCTTTTGGCGTGAACTTAAAAGGGTTATCATCAATCCCTAGTTCATACCGCGTCGGCTTTTTCTGAATAGCATCGCTAAATCCGCCAACAAGATTGTTATCAAAACTGCCGCCAAAACTAGATCGTTTACGCGGCATGATTCACATCAATAGTAACCAGCTTGTACGTTGACGTAGAAACCGTTGGTTAAAGCGGAAGTGCCGCTAACAGCAGCGTAGATGGCTTGACCGCGCTGGAGCATCAGACCGCGATGCTTGGCTGCAACCTCATTGTTTGCGGAGGTGAAGTTGCTACCAGCTTGAACCACAGGGTGGTTGATCAGCGGAAGAATCTCTTTGAGCGTCAGGCTGTATTCCTGGTTGCCAACGGTGCTTGGGATACTGGCGACAAACAGGGGGAAGAACTGGTTGGTGTTTGTAATCGTACCAGTGCTGACCAGGTAAAAGCAGATGTCCGTCGGAGCATAAACGCTGACGTTGCCCGAGGTGGTCAAGGTGCCAGCGCTGGTGATCGTGAAGGTTGTGGCCGTAATGGCGGTGACGGTAGCTGTCTCATCAACAGCGGTGCCACTGGTGTAGTCCAGGTAAACCTCCTGACCAACCTTGAGGTTGTGGTTTGCCAGAGTCACCGTAACTGTTGTGGTGCCCGATTGAGCGTAGGTCCCAGCGCCAGCGGTGGCGGCGTCGATAAAGATGTTGTTGTTCTTGCTGTAGCGCAACCAAATCTCATCAACGTAAGCACCACTGATCGAGGTGTCGGTCAGGGCGGAGTCAACATCAAAGACTTTGGTGGCGTTACCAACAGCTGTCGGCACCAGGCTGGTGGCAAATAGTTGGCCCGAGGCAACAGTAAGAAGGGTAGATGTCGTCGCCGGACGATCTACCATTGCGGGCATTTTGTTCGAACTGGACGAGGACAATTGACTGACTCCCTGTACCTAGATGGTACCTGTTGTTTGAAGGTTTGTGCGTGTTTTTATTTTAGATTATCAACTTTTTTATGCTTCTTTTTAGAGGCGAGCCACATCCTGAAATATTGCAGTTCACCCTGCGTGTAAAGCTCAGGAGTCTTAAGCGCCTTTTTGACCAGCTTCTTTTTCTTTGTCACGGCCACGCTTGTTCTTTTCCTCTAGTTTAGCGCGGGCCTTCGCCAAAGCTTCTTTGCGATTGGAATTCGCTTCTTCTTTGTTACGAGAAGGATCTTTATCACCTTGCTGCTCCGCCTTCTTTTTGAAGTGATCAAGCAGTGCTGGGGGCATTTTGCCGCTGGCCATAATTAAAAAACCTTTGTATTTATTCTAAAACTTTTACTCTTCTACACCGAGACTATTGATGCCTTCTCCCAGGTATTTACCGCGAAGGCTTTTGGTCACTGGCTTGTCTAGGCTGGAAGATGCGTAGCTGGCAGAGCCTGTGCTGGCTTTTGCGTCTTTGCTGCCAAAGAAAGAAGGCAGGTTAACGTCGCCTGCAAAGCGCTTCTCCAGATCTTTCCCGCCAGGTGCCACTTGAAGAGCTTGGCCCAGACCGGTGTTGCGTCCGCCTACTTTATCCATGACTCCGCGCACAACGTCCTCATTGATTTCGGAGCTGCTGCTTGGAACGCTTGAGTAACGTGTCAGAGAAGATCCCATTAAATTAATTCCAATCCTTTAATTTTACTGCGCCTTACGCCGACTGGCCAAATCAACAGCACGCCGCGCTTTCTTTGCACGCTCCGTGTTGGAAACAAATTGCTTACCTTCCCGAGATTCTCTTTGTTTCTTCTCGTCTGTTTTCTTCCTCTCCTCTGGCGACAGTTGAGCCCAGGCTTTCTCTGGAAGGTAACGCTCTGTTCCTTTCTGACCAGGTTCAATTGCTTTGTCAGCCATTTCAGTTCAGTAAGATTTCTAACCAAGGAGCAAGGGGTGGGATGGAGCCGACCAGTCGCAGCATCCCGTCTGCAAATAATCCGAGGACTGACCAGCCGACAAACATGCTGATTAGACCAGCGTTGCGGTTGTGGCGGCGAATTGCTGCGTCAATCATGTCCTGGCACTGCTGTTTTGTAACCAGAGATTCTGGTTTAATTTGATCGAGTCGATGTGACATGCATCAGCCTTCGGTGATAGGTCCACCATAAAGCCATGCATCACATGTTCGCGCAGCAGCGCACTTGAATTTAAACAGCTGACAATAACCAAGTTGTGCCAGTGCCTGAACATCGTGCGGATCAGCTGCTTCATGTTCATTGATGCCAGCGATGATGCACTCAAGAACGCGATCACTTTGATCAAATGCTGAGCAGTTGCCGCAGCGGGCAGTCATCACCGTATCAACATCGCTGTTCCACATCTTTGCTTTCTCTTCCCAAAAGCCAGGATCTGGAGCGTCTGGATTCAGCGGTCCATAAGCAAAGTTCTTAATTGTCCAGTTCCTGTTTTTAACGTTCTCTTTGATGTCAACTGTCGCACGCGGACAGGAATCACCGATCGCGGTAACTGTTTTATTTAAAAAAACTTTTGCTTTGTTGTCCATATCAAGCAGCCGCCAGATGGAAGGTCACCACTGCAGCTGTACCGCCGGACTCAGAAACCCAAACCGGCTTAACAAATTTGACAGGGCGGTCACCAACACTGATCACATGGTTGCCATTGGCTGTGATGGTCGTGGCACCAATGATCGGTGCAAAGTCTGTGCCATTGATGCTGCCATCAAGGCGAACAATTACGTTTGTATTAATGGTGGCGACTTTGACAATCAATGTATAGGCCATGGTGGAGAACAGATCGTTCTCAGCAACCTGAACAGTGTTGCCATCCCCTGGCGCGGTCAATGCCGTACCGACATTAAAAATTGTATCCGAGAAGCCTGTAATCGCCATTGATCTTTTGTGTTTAATTAAATTTTAGTTCTACTTGTTTTTCTTTTCGTATTCTTGTTTGGTCATCCACTTTTGATCGCCCCAGCGCTTAAGCGATTTTTGTCCCTCTGTTTTCTCTCCTGTGTAGCCACCGCCACGGCGCTTATAAGCCTGGGCTAGAAGTTGCGCCTTCCTAGCACTCCACTGGCCGGGCTTGCCTCCTTTGGATCCGGCTTTAATTTGATTTTTAAGCCGCTCCCGCAGCTCAGGTTTTGTGTACGACATTACGAGAAGTAATTGGCTGGCCGTTGCTGAGCAATCTCTGTGACCAGAGAAAGTGGATCAATAAAAGAAGATGCTCTCTGCGGACTGGAGTAGCCAGCGCCGATGGCATTTGAAATCATTTGATCGCGGTAACTTTCAAGGAAGCTCTTGGGCTCTGGCTTTTTACCGCGTGTATCAATGATGGTAATGCTGGGTTGCAGCTGTGCTGTCTGCTTTGGTTGCGGTGCAACAGTTGGTTGTCCCGCCACCGCTGCTTCTTGACCGCCTTTTGTATGGAGCAGCCGAACCTCATAACCCTCAGGGGTCACGATGCTGCCATAGCCTTTGCCTGGCTTGAAGGTTCCGGCTCCTTCCCAAAACAGTTGCTCGCCGCCAGCAACACCGAAATCAATTCCTTTGTGATCTGTCGATGCGCCTTTGGTTGGTGCAGTCCGTGGTCCGTAACCAGATGTGATTGGAAAGGACGGTGTAAATTGACCGCCCTTTTCTTGGTACAAAGGAGTTTTGCCTTTGCCGATCTTTAAGCGTTGAAGGCCAGAGCGCCAGGTGGCAGGATCAATGTACTGACCGTCTTTAAGAACACGGACATCAAGATGCGGACCTGTTGTGGGTAGAACGTCCTCGCCAGCTTTTGCAACAGTGCCTGCAAACGTGATGCCCGCCATTTGTTACGACTTCCTTTGTGCAAAATAATCAGGAGATGCTGTGGTCCCTGAAATGCTGCCCAGCATGGTTCTGAACAGTCCTTGACTCATTTTAGCTGCGGTGCTTTCTGAGGCTCCAGAAGGCTGGAAAGCTTCCTGAAGGTAACCAGAGAGAAAACTTTTGCCAAGCTTGGTTTGAGCGTCTTCTTCTTTTTCACCGCCATCAGTTAAAACAATGACCGTGTTTGGTTGCTGCTGCTGTTGCTGAGCAGGAGCCGCAGCCACAGTAGGTGTTTGGGGTCCAGTCAGCGGATCACCAAGAGTGGTCTGAGCCATCTTGTAGAGCTGGCCGCCTTTTTGAAACTTAGGGAGAGAACTTTCAACAGACGTTCCAAAAGAATCTTTGGCCTTCAAAGAAACGTTGGGGTTGCCGCCAAGAACAGTTGCGTATGCTTTGGCAATGCCCATACCTGGTTTGTAGCCACGGCTTTGGAAATACTTTTCAACGTAAGGAAGCTGCTCTGAAATGGTCATCTCCTTGGAGGGAAGACCGACTTCTTTGCGAGCACCTGGGCCAAATTGAATCAGGCCACGGTATTGACCGCCAGAGCCACCCCAAACATTGGGGCGGAAACCTGATTCCTGGTGGATCAGGGCGCCAAACTCGTAGGGGTCAAGTCCAAGTCGGGTGGCGGTTTGGAATACGGCCTGGCGATCTTCTGGTTTTAATGTTCCGATTTTTGCTTGTGCCATGTTCGTATCACCGGAAATCGTTGTTAAAGATAAGCCGAGTACCAACGGCAACGTCAGCGGGGCCTGGAAGAGCTTGAATAAATTCGGCGCCTTCTCGGTTGAATCGATAGCGTGCTTGTTCTGGGTTTCGGTAATTGGGGACATAGAGATGGTTCGCTAATCGATCCGTCTCGTACAAATAGATTGCCGTCCACGTTTTTAACGTGTCCTTGTAGTCAGTCGTACTAATGGTACGGTCGACATCACCAGCAATATTTTCTTTCCTTCCAGCGGGCGTTACATTGTTATTAACGCTTCCGGTCATATCGGTGCGTTTTTCAGCCTCGTCACACCGAGTGACCTGTTCGACAATCTTTGAGTACCAGTACGAATCTGGAATGTTGTTGACAGCTTCCTCAAGCCTTGCTTGGTCGCCAGCTGGAATCGAGGTGGTGTTATATCCCAGGTGCCAGCGTACTTTTGACTTAAGGAAGCTATCGAGTTGCATTACTCAACACGAATGAGATTTTCTTTAATAATCTCATCCCAATCAACACGCTTAATTGCTTTAAGTTGATCGAGTTTGAGAAATTTTTCGCCAGGCATGGATAACTGAAGATCCTTAATATCCCTGGCTGTTTTCAATCCTACACCAGGCAAATGGTCAGCAATCTGACGTGCACTGGCTGTGTTGATGTTGACGCGTGTGTCAACAGGAAATGTTTCTTTCGGTAGCGGGGTTGGGGGCTTAACTCCTTCTGTCTCAAGCTGGGCAGTTAAACGCTCTTCCGTCCGAATCTTTTCGTTGGTTGCCTCAAGGTGAGGGATGAGGTCCTGTTCTTCGACATACAGAACCTCATCTTGAGAATCAATGCACATGACGACGTTGTCGCCATGCTTTGCAATCATCTCGACAAGGCCGCCAGTTGGTTTGTACTGATAGAGCATCTAGGGTGTAAACGATCTACCAGTACAATACCAACCTTCACCTTAATTTGCTACTGATCAGCTGTCAGTGCCGCCCACTTGGGAGGCAAAGTCGATGAAGCCCTGGATGTCGTTCCAGGACACAGCAGCAGCGGGACGCAGGTAGTTCACGCGGCACAGCAGGTAAGCAGCCTTACCAGCGGTCGAGTCATCGGCACTGATGTACACACCGTCGCCGTTCACGGAAGTATCGGTGATGGCGTTGATGTTGTAGACCTTGAACAGCTGATCCGAGGTCACCTTGTAGAACATCGAGTTGGCAGCGTTAGCAGCCGTGATGCCAGCGGTGGTGACGGTGGTCCAGAAGGGCAGGTCGCCGTTGGTGGTGTCGCCAGTGCCTTGGGCAATGCCCGAAGCACCGATGGTCAGGCTGGAGCTAGCAGCAGCCAGACCGTTGGCCTGCGAGGAGGGGACGCCGAAGGGGCTGCCCGAGTTGTCGGGGCCCAGCAGCAGAACCTCGGTGTTGGTGCCGAGCAGGTCGGCAGTCACAGGGGAGGCAGGGAAACCGGCCAGGCCACCAGCGGGGATGTCCTGAGCCAGAGCCAGAGACGCACCGTAAATGTAAGCGGGGCGATCCGAGCTGGCTTGCACCGTCAGAGTGGTGCGGTTGTCACGCACCCGATCATCGGGACGACGGTCGGGAGAGGGGATGGTGATGCTGAAGCTCTTGTAGCTGGCCTTATCAGCAGAAAGGTTATCAATCTTGATGTAGCCAATAAGCTCGAAAGCTTCAACGCCAGGCCAGCCGTACACACCTTCGGTGTTGTAGGAGGAGAGGCGGTTGATCTGATTACCGGGTTGCAGAATTGCACCGGCTTCTTCTTTGTAAGCAGCCATTGTTAAGTACCTCCTTTATCACTCAGTAATGGTAAAGGCACAGGTCACGAAGTCCTTGTTCAGGTTCGCGAAACCGGCGTACAGCTGCCAAATCAGGATGATGAAGCGGCTGAAGTCGTCGTTGTTGTTGATCAGAACTTGAGCGTTCGGACCACCGATGCCCACACCCACAGCCTGAGGACCGAAGAACAGAGCCGGAGGAGTGTCGTGAGAAACAGAGCCGTCGCCATCGTTGATGTCAACGGTGATCGACTTGCTGGGGAAGTTGGTGGACTCGAAGAACCGCACACCTTCAAACACGAAGCCGGAAGGCATCACAGGTTCGCCAGCCACGAACTGAGCTTGACCGAACTGGCCGCCGCCGTAGATAGCAGCGTTAGGAGCCATCATGCCCATCAGAGGGTTGGGGGCGCCAGTGCCAGGATAACGAGCCACTTCACGGAAGCCCTGGTCAGCACGCAGGTCCTTCATGAAGGAAGGATCAGCGATACAACGGTAGTAACCGTCGGCAAACACGGGCACGTTGCGCTTACGCAGGCTCTTCACAACGTTCAGAAGGTCGGTCTTAACGTTGAACTTGAAGCGCTCGGAAGCGTACTCGGTGGCGGTGTAGGTAGCCAGAGTGGTCGAACCAGTCTTGGCGTGGTTGTTCGGATAGTAGTAACCACCCTGGGTGTCGGAGGACTGACCACGGGACTCGGACTTGAACAGTTCGTCCAGGAACACACGGTCGCGCCAGCGGCGGTAGTCATCCAGCAAGGTCAGCGAACCGATGGACTGGTGGAACATGTTGAGGTTCCCGGTGTCCAGCAGCAGACGCTGAGCGGTCATCAGAGTCTCGCGAGCAATCTTGAAGGTGCTCGGGAGGTTAGAGTTGTTCGGGTCAGCAGGACCGGTGTACTCACGGAGAGACACCAGCACCTTGTCCTTCACGATGGACCGGCTGTTAGCGGTACCGATGGTTTGATCCTGGGTACGCTCACGGTTGGTCTTCGTGCCGGGGTTACCCCAGAAGCGGTAACGATCCAGCTGAACGGTTTGACCCGGCTGTTTGGTGAAATCGTGGACGACCACTGGCTCGCAAGCCATCTCCACGATGTAAGCTGGGTGGGGACGGTACAGCTCCGCGCCCAGCAGCTTAGGAAAGTCGTTATCAATAAACATGTTGGTTTCTCAGCGTAGGTTTTGCTGATACCTGAGACCAGGTGGTCTCGAACTCAACAGCCAAAGCTGTTTAACTCTGGAACTGTTGGTTCCATTAAAAAAATTATAGCAACACTTACTGCTGCTAATTATTTAAGTTGACCCGCTAAAGCGCGTAATCCGCGACCAATTGCAACATTGCGGACAGCTTCCAGACCAGTTCCAACTCCGTAGCTGGCTAACTGAGCTGCGTGCATTGCAGGTGAGATCTGGGTTCCGGCGGCTTCCAGGTAACCAGCACCCCGCCTGGTGGCCTCAACTTCAGAGGCGATGGTTCCCAATTGATTTAAATAACCCATGCCAGTGCCGTAAGCCAAGGCGCGTCTGGTTGACGGGGCAAAGGCACCAACTGCAATCTGAGCGCCAGTTTGAATCAGTGGGTGCAGGACTCCGCCATATGTCTTCTGCTGAACCTGCTGCATCAAGCCAGGTTGCATGTTAATGGATCGGTGTCCAAGTTCATGTGCCAGCACAAACTGACTGGCCTGCGGTCCATAGTGCAGCTCATCAACGGAGCCGGAATCATCAAAGTGATAAGAGCCGCCTTTGTTGCGCTCGGGATTTAAGACGGTCTTGAGCTGCCCACCACCAACTTCTTTCCCATGGGCACGGATCAATGCCTTCTTTTTTGCAATGACCCTGGGATCAGTTGAAACAGCTGGATCGGTTTCTTTTTGGGCGCGGCGATAATAACCTTGGCTCAATGCTTCCATCAAAACTGGAGCACCGATTGAACTGGCGGCAGTCAAGCCAAGGGCCTTAACCAAGTCGCTTTGCCCGCGCTCCATCAGGCTTCTGGATTGTACACAGGCATGCCAACCATGCCGCCGTTCAGCATATTGCCAGGAGAATAAAAGTTAGGATCCATAGTCCCCATAGCATGATAAGGATTGACATAACCGTCCATCGGCTGAAGATCAATTTGAGGGGATTGAATCTCAGGATCAATTGCCCCACCCTTCATCATGGCAACAGTTTCTAAAACCTGCTTAGCCTGGGTTGCTTTCTTCTTGGCGCTTTGGCGAGAAGATTTTTTCATGTCAGTCTTCCTCGGAGGTTTGGTAGGAGAGGGGCAGCTGGCCGCGATACGACACCATGGCATCCTTCATGCGGTGCTGCTGAGCAACCAGAGCATCTTGTATGACTTGACCCTGGCGCAGGTGATTGCCAGCCAGAAGTCCCATGCCACCTAAAGGTGAACCAGGAATGGCAAGGTTCAGGTAACCGGCCTGCAGGTCTGCGGGCATGATGTTGCCACCGACAATCGGTTTGTCACCGGCCATGCGCTGACGCTTTTCTTCTGATTGACGACTTGCAGCAACGCCAGCAGCTGCGCCAAGAGCACCAGCACCGATAAGGCTTGCGCCCATGGCACCATAACCGAGTTGCGACAGGTTCCCAGCTTCCCGGACACCTTGAACTCCCTGGGCAACCCCACTCACGCCTTTGCCGGCAGCACCAACTGCTTGGCGAGCCATGCCTTCTGGGGCTTGCTTATACACGCCACGCAGAAACTCTTGCGCCTGAGTCAGCACACCAGGTCCAACTGGTGTCTTACGACCAGGTGCACCTCCAACTAATGCAGTTGCAACGCCGCCACCTAATTGACCTGCGGCGCGTTTAACTGCTCCGGGAACTTCCATCTTATTTACAAATAAAAAGGGGCAGCACTTGCTACCCCTTATTTTACTTTTACTAAGTTTTAGATCAATCCATCACCAGGAGTTTCTGGCGGAAGGACTCAGGCGAAGCCATGTTCAGGTAGCGCCAGGCGTTAGCGGGGTCGCGCTCAGCCAGGGCACCGAAGTTGTTCCAGAAATCAACGGGCTGATTCTGGGCCTGGGGCTGAGGGGGAACCGGCATCTCAGGACGCTGGAACTGAGGGGCGGGAGCCTGGGGCATCGGAGCCACGCCAGTGCGGACACCAGCAGCGGCGGCGGGGGCCATGCCGATCTCTTCATCAGGGATCGGGTAAGGGCCGTTCTCACCGAAGAACTGGCAGGTATAGTCGGCCAGCACGTCGGGATCCGTCAGGATGGTCTCGTAAGCACGATGCTCATTGGCAAGCTCTTGCAGCAGAGCCACGGCCTCATTCAGCTGCTGATTGGTGGTAATCAGCGAATCTTCCAGACGGCAGGAATAATCGTTGAGGATGTTGGCGGCGTCAGGACCGAAGTGGTCAATGACGGCCAGGCTCTGCTCACTTACGCCGTTGGCGAGGAGCTGTTCCCGGCTGATTTCCGGCGAAGTTTGGGAAGAGTTGCTGGAGTAAGCCTGGTTGCTGTTGGTTCCAGGCTGCCAGGTCTGCATCCCCTGGCTGCTGTACGGGGTTGCCGCTTGGGAACCGTAGTTGGCCTGGGCGGTTTGTTGTGTCGCCCCGGACTGTTGACCCTGGAACGGGAATTGGACGGGCGAACTCAGGAGCCCCACCACCCGGTTGAACGCCTCCTTGTAGGGGTTCTCCGCTTGGGGAGCCGAGGTTTCCGCCTGGGGGTAGTACGGAGTAGGGCTGTAAGGGTTGGCTACCCCCATCTGGGCCTGCATTTGCGGGGCTGGGGCCACCGCTTGCTGGTAAGGAGCCACCCATTGGGGCGCTGTTGAAACCGCTGGGGCTTGTGCCGCCGTCTGCGCCACCGGAGCCCCGTAGCTGATCGGTTGGGTCGGGGATACTTGGGGTGCCGATTGGGTCGGCATTGCGGTATCGGCCTGCATAGGTTACCTCTTTTTGTAGGCTTTCGAGAGTTCGGTAAAGGAACGGAGTGAGATCAAGTCTCGGATCCGCAGCCATCGGTAAGTCCGGTTGCTGCGGATGAGGTGTCCGCATTTCTTGATTGACGAGATCAATAAATGTGGAGTAAGCCCTCTGTACTTGACCCACCATTCGGAAGGGAAAGCCGGAAAGCATCCCGGCAATTTCGTCGTCCGTTTTTGAAGGGAACAAATACTTCAGTGCTTCAATGCTATCAACACCTAATTCTTGTAGGTTTCGGGTGAAGATGGACTGGTTCAATTTATCCTGCGCAGTATCTTCGTACACAGGACCCATCCAACGCCATGCCACTGTCCGATCACCATCAGGAGCAAGGCCAAGAACCCCAGGAGGTATCTCCTTAGTTTCAAGAGCTTTGTCGATAGCTTTCTGCAAACCCTTTTCGTACCTTGCCTTGGCGCGTTCATATTTCTGTACAGCTTCTGGCGTCTCTTCTGTGGGCGGCTCGGGAACTTTAAGTCCAGAAGCGTAGGCCAGGGTCTTGCGGAAGATTTGTTCTTCCTGGAAGATCATCAGCTCAAAACACTTGCAGATGCCATAGGTGTAAAGCTGCAGACACTTTTTCTTTGCTGTGGCGCTGACCCGCCCGTAGGCAGACTTGATTTCAGTCGCCGTGACGTTTGTGATTGAGAGGTCATCGATGCCACCCAGGGACAGGCGAATCTCAGAGCGAAGCTGATCAACGTACCGGGCCTGGTCGGTGCTGACGGCGTTCGGAGTGATGAAACCAACGCGGTCCGTGGGCTCCAGGTTGGCAATCACTCGGGGAACACGCATGCCGCCACCAGGTTGTCCGATGTAGCCAGGGGCGTTGCGGGTGACAGGATCCTGCTTAAAGGTCGAGCTGGATAGGCTGAACTCCGACTGGAAGCCAGAGGCGCTGGCGATGCTTGGACGTTGGACGGTGCCATCTTCCGAGCGGGTCTCAACGATGTCCTGCTTGGGGCGGGACGAGAGCAGAGTTGGGTTACCAAAGAACGAAAGGTTTGCCCGGATGTTTTTAACCATCTCATCGTGGGCAACGATCTGATTGGCGATCCACTCAAACTCGCCACTGCCATCGGTGCCAAAAGCATCCGGATTATTAAAGACTTCAACACACGGAATGAACTCCATGGTGTTGACAACAGTCTTTTTCTCCAGGGTGGCGAACTCCTGGGGCATGTCAAAGTTCAGTTCCTGCTCGCTGTGGAACTCTTCAATCTCAGCAGCGGTGATCCGCAGACGCATGTACCGCTTATCTGTCGACAGGCCGACACCGCCAAAGCCACGACTGGACTTGACCTTGTACGGATAAATGATGACGACTTCTTCTAATTCACCCTCTGGAGAGTAATAAGTTCTGTAGGCATCCTTATCAAACCAGTACAGGCGATATGTTTTCTTGGTGGGGCGAATATAAAACAGACCTTTGCCGTAGGCTAAAAAGCGATCCCAGATCGAATCCAGGCGGGCGTCCAGCTTGTTGAACTTGATGACCTGCTGAACAAAATCAAACCGCTGCGTGCCGAAGTTATCTTGCTCTGGATAGAATTCGACGCCCTGCCGAATCCCAAACATTTTCATTTGGGACAGGTGGGCGCTGATGAGCATGGTGTCAGCAGCCCCGGTTGCTTCCCGGTTAACGGCTGCTTTGAGCATCCCTTCAAGGATGGATTTGCTTTCGCTCATCAGTTTTTAAATACCTATGTCTATTATGACTCAATTTCGTAGCCAGCGGAAATACGACGTAGGGTAATGGTGTCGTCATCCACCTCAACATCAAAACGTTCGTTCGGTGTGAGGGCCATGTCATGACACAGTTCATCCGGCAAAGGGATGATGACAGAACCGTAGGCGTCTTGTTCTAACTCAATGGCGTAGTAGCTGACGGACATTATTGAGCGTTAGTTCAAGTTTAAGTTGCGTCAATACTCTATGGTACCTAACTTCAGTATTCCAATTCCAGCTTGCCCCGCGACATCAGGCCATTGCAGAGCCAGATCAAGGAATCCACGCAGTCATCGTGGCTGCTCACACCGAAGTTGATGATCTCATCTGTCATGGCCTGGAACTTGCGGTACTTGTTGAAACGGATCTTGCGTTGCTCAAACAGGCCCATGATGCCACGGAAGCGAGCAACCTTGTCACCACGGAACCCTGTGACCGGGTGCCAAAGCAGGTTGTACAATCCCTGCTCCCCCAAGCAGATCCTTTTGAAGTCCGCTTCCAGGGACGCTTGGTACGCAACAGCTTCTGACCAGATGTGAACGTTGCTGCCTGTGGGGTAATACTGATCTCCATCTTTGTGGACGATGCCCCACTCGTAGCACATTTCCATCAGGGACTCCAGTTTCTCCAGGTTGCCCATGATGCGAATGCGCTTGGAATCGATGACGTAGATCTTGTCATCTAGTCTGCCACCAAGGGTGAATACGGTGTAGTCGTTCCGCTCCCTGATGCCAGCGGAGAGGTCAACGCCAATGCCCATAGAATCAAACTCCGTGGGGATCTGGCCTTTGACAATCAAGTCAGGCGGGATCGACAGCTCGCTGGTTTGAACAATCTGGTTTTGGTACTGGAAGCTAAATGAGATGGGAGCCTGGCGCCGACGCTCACTGAGGTACTCCAGGGACCACATCTCCGGCCAGTAAGACTTCTCTTCTCCTTCTTCATCAGCCGTGATGGCAGATTGGATGATCTGGACCCAGTCGTTGACCGGAACAAAGGTGGTGTTGTGGATGTCGTCGTGGCGGAAACGCGTACCTAGGCAGACAGCCCTGGCACCTTCAAACATGGTCGGAACGATAACAGAGTTCCAGTTATCCTCCATTTCTTTACGGATGTCACGGTTTTTGATATCGGCAGCACTCTTGATAGCATCATCGATGATACATAAATGAGAACGTTTCGATGTCACCGCCCCCTTAAGACCAGCGCAACAAATGGTAAATTCTTCTTCACCAGTTGATTTGATGCCTGCGAACTTCCAATCAATGCTCCAGTATTCATTACTACTTACACCCTTGGCAATCTTTACCGTTGGGAAAATTTCTTTATACAGTTTGCTATCTTCAATGATTCGTTTAATGGCAGCACTCTTAGGACGTGCAACATCAACCGTGTACGAAATGTACAAAATCTTTAGCGGCTTTTTATGCAGGGCATGAACACCAATTGCCCAGGCAGTAAACAAACCTAAAACCGTTGATTTAGCTGAACCCCGTGGAGCAAGAATATCGATATTGGGTCCTCCGATCCCAATCAGACACTCTGTATCCTCTCCGGTACATAAGTATTTATGCCACTCCTTATGATGGGTTGCTGGCGGCTTATCGCCGACAACATCGCAAAAATAAGCAAAGTCAACCCTGGCCCTCTCGATATCAATATTGGAGGTCTTCTTAACAACTTGCTGCTTAGCGGCAGCTCTCGCAGTCCTCCTGTAAACCGAATATAAACTGGTGCCGGCCATGACTACAAAAGATCTGTACTAAGAGTACAGGACTGAATCTTAAGATTCTTCCTGCAAGATCTTTGTCCACACAGCCATTGATGCTTCCTGAAGCGGACCTTCAATTGGGTCGTCTCGGAAAATAGACAGCATCTCCCTGAGTGCACGGTCGGCGCCAGCAAGAATCAAACCTTGCTTGTCGGTCAGGTTCTTATCATCATTCAGCTGCTTGATCGTGCCACGCAGTTCCTTTTGTAGCATGGCGATCCGCGATGTTCCCATGTCGGCCTTGATCATGCCCATGTCAATGCCGTCACGCAGCTTGGAGATGTCCATCGTCATGGAGTCGATCTCCATTTCGAGGATGGCATTGAAGTTGCGTTTCTTGAATTCTTTCTTGGCCCAGGCATCCGTGTCCACGATGCTGCCTGCGTAGCCCAGGAAGCGGGCGTACAGGTACATCTGGATTGGGGAGGAGATCTGTTTACAGAATGCTAGAAACGCTTCTCGGTCTTTCTCGGTCAGAGTTTCTAGCCATTCCGTCATGATCGGTACGCCTGCTGAGATTGTTCGTAGTCCCTGTTCTCTTTATAGCGACGGAACATCTCTTGTTGCAAGTCTGTGGTCCGTTGTTCTTCTGCCTGTTTACCAACTGTTGCACGCGTTTCGCTGCCAGTGGTGCCAATGGAAAGGCGCTGTTGCTCACCACGGGTCTTCTCCGTTTCGCGTTCCTCTTCTCCAGTTTTACCGAGCGTCAGGCGTTGTTCGGCGCCACCAGCTTGGCCACGGCGGATGTCTTGGCCCGCAAAGAACTCTTCGTTGACACGATCAAGTTCTGCGCCTTTCTCCATGTTGAGGCGCTGCTGAGCAGCACTGGCCTCATCAAGGACTGTCTGTGTCCGCAGGGCCTGGGTCGGAACCGGAGTTGGCGGCGACGGCGGGGGCGGCGGCGGAGCGTAAACAATCGTTGGAGAAGGTGGCGGAGATCCTCCCATGTCAAACAATCCTCGATTTAACTACTATAACAAAAACAGGGTTAGATCAACCCCGGCGCATTCCAGAACGCAGGCCAGCAATGTTGGCCATGGCGTTGTTGTAAGCGGCTTGGTTGACTGCATTCAGCATGGCAGCTTCTGAGCCGGTGGCGGTTGCCATCTGCTGTTGGGCAGAAGCGGCGCGTTCCTGCTGACGTGTTGGGGACTGGATGTCAGCCATCAGGCCCAGCTGGTAATCAGTCAGGCGAGTCGACTTGGCCAGGCGCTCCATTGCTGGGATGTAGCTCTGGAACATCTGTTGAGCCAGCAGGGCATCATAAAGATTTTCTTCCCTACGCAGCCGCGACGTTTCTTGACGGAATTCTTTACCCCTAGGATCTAAAATCTCATCCCAAAAACCCCTGGTTGGTGATGTAGGGTCAGACTTAAACTCACCGGTTTTTGGCTCAGACTTTTCAGCAAAGGGAGGCTCTGTACCGATGGCAAAGCCACCAGAGTATTTACCTAAATCAACAGTCTTGCCTGTCGTGAAATCAATCCCTTTAAAACTGGGGGCAGGATTTTTAAACACGTCCTTAGCAACTGCACCAGGCTTATAAGAAGCATTCAATGCGTCTTTAAAGACGGAGAGGAAATCAGTTGCAGAAGCCATGATCAGAGGTAACGGTATTGAGTGCGGAGGCCAGCGCCGACATCACTCAGAGCTTGAGTGCCCATGGCGCCAGCAATCCGTTGGCCGCCCAGGGTCAGTCCTTGCTGCGTAGCCAGATCAGTAGCGAGACGAGCAGCAGCTGCGCTACGAGCAAGATCACGGGTCTTAGCTTCATCCAGGTAGGAGCGCTCCAGGTTCATAAACTTACCAGCACCTTCCAGACCCACATCTTGGGCGCGGCGCTGAAGTTCGAGAGCACCCATTTCATAGCCTTGTGGATTCAACATCTCAGAGGCTGTGCGCGGGCCACGGGGCATACCACTTGCCGGATCAGTTTCAAGAGGAGTGAACTCACCGGTGGCTGTATTGAACACACCTTGAAGCATGCGGCCAGTGCCGACTGCGCTTGCTGCTGTTGGTAAAGCGCCACTGGCAGCCTTGGCAGTCGCAGGAATAGCTTTACCAGATAACCCACCAATCAAGGGAGCTGCAAGCATACCGCCAGCAATAGGAATGGCGCCGGCTGCAACAGCTTTTGCCATTAAAGGGCTTCCTTTGATGCCAAGAGCGGATGCAACCCCAGGTGCTGCTGCAATACCTCCTTTGGTAAGCGCTCGTAGTGGAGCAACGCCTAATTTACCACCAAAAAAACCAAGTCCGCCACCGGTCAATGCACCCAAGGGGCCACCTTCTTTTGCACCTTCTAAAGCACCATATCCAGCGGTAATGTAGGGCAGGGCTTGCATGGCCATGCGGCCAGCTCCCAGAAGTGCAGGTACCATAATTTAAATCCTCTTAGTTGTTATTTTAATTTGAGTAAGCCTTTATTACTCAAAGAATGAGCTGGCTCCTTGAAGGCCGCCAAGGGCTGCGCCACCCAAACCACCAGTCAATGCACCAACACCAACACCAATTGCAAGTTTCCCTAACTTTGAGCCAACGCCCTCTTTACCTGGTGACCCTGGAATCATCATTGGGCCGTAGCCAGCAGAGGGATGGTGGACGACCGTGAGGTCATCATTCATTCCTCCCTTGGAAGTAGATCCGGCTGTTGGCTTCATTTCACCTTGTAAAAATGCCAACCCTTGATTTTTACTGCGGCCAGATAAACTGGATGCAAAGTCTTTTAAAAAAGGTGTTGCCTTTGCAGCACCTCCTCTCCAATCAATTCCGCTGCTGCTTCCACCGCTTTTAAACGCGCCGGAATAATCTGGAAATTTGTAATCACCTTTTGGCGTATAAATATCGCCAGTTGTCCAGCCTGCCATGTTACTTAACGTAGGGAGTAAGCTCTTGCCAGCTGCGGGCTTGTGGTTGGCCCAGGGCTTGTGCCGCTGTGGCGAGATCGCCGTGCTTGTACTTTAAGTATTCTACAGGATTCTCTTTTTTAACCCGGCGCTCTTGTGCTCTGGCAAATAATTTCTTAGTGGCGGCCCCCACCAGTACTGCAGTGCCAATTCCAGCAGCTAAGCCAAGGGCCTGTCGATTGCTTTGTAAAATATTTGGTTCTAACCCTTTTTTCAATTCAGCCTGTTTTTGCACTGCTTCGGCAATGCTCTCTTGTAACTTCGGGGTTTGCTCAAACATCCTTGCATACTGTTCACCAGCTTTCTGTTGTCCAACTTGAGTCGCAACATTTTTTATGCTTTCCAGGTATTTCTTTGTTTTCTGTTCTAGGTTTTGTTTTAAGTCTTCTTGGGTAGGAGCAACAGAGGGAAACAGTTCTGTTTGGCGGCCTGTAGGTTGTTGTTCCTTGCGACTTTCTACCCATTTTTGTAATTCACTTACGTTGATGCCTTCATTAATCTCAGCTGCAGATTTTTTATAAGCTTGCGTAGCTTGAGCAACGGGTCCTTTGCCAGGTACTGTGACATTTTGTTGTTTAGCGGCCTCTCGGATAATGTCCATCCGTGTGGCCATAGCATTAGCAAGTTCGTTTTGACGATACTTTAATTTTTGTACAGCTTCCGTTTGTTTTGTGTATTCGGGGCTGCGTGGAGTTAAAAAAGAAGTCGCAGCACTGGCAGCTCCGATGCCGGCAGCGGTACCAAGTAACCCGCTAGCCGTAACTGGCATTCCCTTGATTCTAATTTCAGGGTCATTTAAACCTATTGCTGTGCCACGAATCGCCCCACCTAACGCGGTAAACGATTGCTTGGCCGGGTCAATAGAAACCAACTCGCCCGGTTTTGGTTTTGAAAATTCATATTTTCGATAAGATGTATACGTCGATGGCAATACATCCGGACGCTCTTCTTTGAATTGCTGATAAGGAAGTAACTGACTGCGACCACCTAAAGTCGTGTAACGTAAAACAGCTTCTAACGGAGCAGAAACAGGTGTCCTTCCGGTTGGATCTTCTTCTTTTGATACTGGAATAATTGATTTGTATCCAGGTGGTCTAAATCCCTGTGACAGCGGACCGAGCTGCCCTGCACCATACATCAAACCAATTGGTGCTAATCGTTGGGCAACTGCGCCAGCAGCGGGTCCTAAAAACTGCGTGCTTCTTCCAGTTACTGTTGCCGCTGCTCTTGGAACATTTGTATATCTCCAAATAACTTGACGGTCTGCATCAGTAAGACCGCTAGCAACAACAGAAGCAATTCCTTTGGCCGGCTGCGTTACATATTGTCCTACGTTTTTTACAATTGGCCCCAAAGACGAAATAGTGGTGCCGTAACGAGTTGGTATTAAAGATTTCTTTACTTCTTCTGCTACATTAACGCCAAAACGAACGCCTTGTTCAAGAGTGTTGGACAGATAGTTAGGGACAGCAAATCTCATTACAGGTACCGATGAACTTGACCCATCTGAGATGCAACGCGGCCAGCTAATTCAGCTGCAGGGGCTGCACTAATTGTGTGGTGATAAACGTGTGATGGAGATGTGTAATTCCGTGCGTAGGCCAGAGCAATCTGTTTGTCGTAACGCTCACGCTCACTCAAGGCTTCTGTTTGCTGGGCGGCGGACAAATCACCGTAAGAAGCCTGGGGTGCTTGATGCGGTTCAGGCTCAATGATCCGGCTGCTCAGCATTGCGGCTGGACCAGTTGTAATGGCCGAGCTCATCAGTTCAGAAGCAAACGTGGGCATACCGGTTCGGGCCAGTCCAACAGAGACTGGGGCGTTTAGGGCTGATGCAACACCACTTCTAATCAAACTTTCTTGCAGTGGAGGGGCTGTTCTTCCCATAACACGGGGAAGAATCTGCTCAAGTCCAGTGCCAGCTGCAGTACCGATTAAGGCTTGTTTGCCGGCTTCTTTTCCAAATTCACGGGCTGCAGGGCTGCTAAAAAAAGCAGCAAGCCTTGGACCTGCCATCCGAATTGCTTCTGTTGCTGCTTGGATCATGTTGTTGCTATCCCTTCGCTTGGGTACTTGTTGGCAAGTCCTTGTTTTGGATCTTGTTCAACAAAAGCCCTTGCTGTTACTTGTGTAATTTTATCATCGGGATTTACAAGATTTGTTTGCAGGTACTTGGTTAGAAACACGTTGCTCAAATTCTCATCGACGGCACGAGCAAAATTTGGACGACCGTCAAACAAATCTACGTTGCCAAGAACATTCTGTCGTTTCTCGTCGCCAAAAAAATCGATGTGAGGATTCTTGTTGTTATCCGCCAGCCTTGCAACAAACTGATCTTTCCAGCTGACAGCGGGATGATCTTTGTATTCCGGGTTGTAGCTGAGGGTGCCAGCATTAACCGGGCGCCCCTCTTCAACATTCTTCTGCCTTAGGTTGCGGCGAAAATCGAATGGAGCGTCCATTGTTACTTGCTTGCTTTCTTCTTGCGAAGTTTACTTAATGTGCGGGCCAGGTTGGCTTGACGGCGGGTGCGCTCGTCGTACTCCTCGGGATTGGCCTTTACTTTAGCTGTGTATTCCTTGACGGTCATACCAGCTTTCTCAGCTTTTTCTGTTAGGGCGCCAGGGCGTTTGATCGCGCCTTGGATCCACTTCTCATCCTTTGCCATGATTTACTTTTTAAAAAGATGACGAACTTGGCCAACTGCGTCGCGTGCATCAGATGTGTTGTTGACTGCATTGGCCAGGATTGCAGCAGCCTGCAGTTCTTTGGGCTGATCAATCAGTTTCTCGTACTGACGAACTTTGTTTGCTGCGACAGAAGGCAGCCAACGTTTGCCCGCTTCCGTCACGACTTCTTTTAACTCATCCGGAGTAAGTTCGTTATCTGCAACAGATTTAATCGCCAGCTCAATAGCAAACTCAACGTTAGATCCGCTCCAGCCTTTCATGTTGCGTTCAAGGAGTGGATCGATGATGTTGTACGCCCGCTCTAGAATTTGCCCGTACTTAAGTGCCCGCTTTTTGGCAATTGCTTTTGCAGCCCAGTTGGCACCAATGGTTAGGCCAGCGCCAATCAGCAAGGCAATGATAGGTTCAATGGCTCCCACGATTTACCTCTAATTAATTTTCAATCTAACACTGGCAATTAATTAAGACCAGCTTTCGTATTCGTAGCGTTGCTGCGGACCTTGGGCACGGGGAATTGTAACTTCACCACGCAGAACACGTTGCGCCAGCTTCAAGGACTCAACTTTCCGGGCGCGGCTTTCAAGTTCCCGGGCGCGGCTTTCAAGTTCCTGTTGAGCAGCAGCAAGTTGCCCTTTGCTTGTGATCTTGCCAGCCTCAAGCATGGATTGGATTGCACCACTGGACACATTGCTAAATGGAGTGCGCTCCTGTGCTTCAACAAACTTGGGAACTTCAGTCGGGCGGCGCATGGCAGCGGGCGTGTACTCTCCGGTTTCCCGATTGATGGCGCCAGCGGCATAGGCTTTTTCTTGGCCGTAAATACCTAAGCCTGCGCCTCTGCCAGTGCGTTCGGCATACTCGTCAATCCGTTCAATTGGAAGCGGACGTTGCTTCTCCCTACCGGGGATGTCTTGGGACATTTCGATTGGAGCATCAACAAAAATGTCCGGACCACTGACTTGACGGCGGCGCTCAACTGCTTCAGGAACATCAGCAATGCGGGAGACGCCACGGATGCCGGTGCCGCTAGCAGCTTTAGAAACTTCTGCGAGCGGACCAACGTTGACAACTGTTGCCTCACGAAGCGGATCAACATCAATGTCTTTTGGTGCAACTTCCGCCAGTGCCTCATAAACCGACTGACGAACAGGGCGTGTCATCTCGACGCGCATTGGAGAGCGTCCGCGACTGGCACGAGCAGCAATGTCAGCTTCTGCTTCTGCGCGGGCGATGTCTGCTTTGCTCAGCCAGGGGTCAACGGCAGGTGTCTCGGCAAACTGGGAAACAAAGCGCGAAACCTTATCACTTAACGGAGTTTCCCTGGTCCCCTGGAGAACAGTTTTTTCACCCGTCCAGGGATCAGCGACCGGCGCGAAACTCTGCGTACTCGTAATGACTTCGCTTTCGGTAACCGGCTTAACTCGGACTGACTCCGTTGTAGTCGGATCCATTGCCTTGAGTGGCGTGCCAGGTGCAGCACCACGGGCGGCTTGCTGGATTTGGGTTTGTGGAGAGATGACTTCTTGGTGATAGTTCTGCGCTGTGGTTTGAGGCGTAATGTCACCGCTGGCGGCAACCGTGTCCACCACTCCTTCCCTAGGAGTGCCGAATTGGGACAAAAATTCTGAAACGCGACCGCGAACAGCAGGCGAACGGACTGCAGCAACCCCGCCTGCGACTACGCCAGCAGCAAGAGCTAATTTTGCAGCGGTCCGCGCAAAGTTGGTGCTATCTGCCTTATCTTCTTCGTTTTCGAGGGTTTGCGCTTCGTAATGGTCGGATGTCATTGTATTTCCGACGGTGCCAGCGACTTTGGGCACATGGTTGTCCGGAGTTACGGGCGAAGCAAGCACCGAATTGTCATCTTCATGCCGTACAGCGGCTGGTTCTTCATAAATAACACGCTCCACAACAACCCTTGGTGCCCCTTGCAAACCTGTTTTTGGGAGATTGCGAACAAAATTGAACACTTCAGGGGTCAATTGTGCCTTCTCGCCTGCGTTTTGAGGATATTTCCGACCGGTTGCTGATGCCCACAGCGCAAAATCCTGGGGAGAAACGGGCATTTTCCTACAAATACTTAGATATCTCTGATTTTAAGTTCTCTAAACGCTCTTTTCTAGTTCAAAATCCCCTGCAAGGCCATATTTAGGCCAATTTGGGGTAAAAATCCGGGTAGACATCAAGCTCCCTACGGTCGCAGGGGGGTCTGAGAGGAAAAAAAGAAAGGTATGTGGAGACTGAAGACCCTCGCTGCGCTCGAAGAGAAGAGATAACCGATGAAGTGGTTTAATTCGTATCTTTCCCATGTTTAATGTTAACGAAAACTACCTCGAAGCTCTGTACATCTCTGAAGATGAGCAGGCTGCCGAAGAGTGGTGGTCTACGCAATGGGAAGACATCGATCTTCCTGCTGACTGATCTGATCGGGGGAGCTTACCGCTCCCTTCGGTCGCTTTATACGCGTACATCCACACTGTCAACCCTAAATGTACGCTGAGATACGCATTTAACAATGTTTTTATTGTACATGACCCCTGTATCCCCCTTATAATCCCTTCCAACGCAATCGTTCTCACCGATTCGACCAGGAGTTGCGTCGCGGGTTGGAAATTTTTTCGGCAAGACCTGTGGAAATTAGCAGGGGTTATTTCACAGGTAACTGCTGAGACAGTCTTGAATAGGCTGTTTATCTTTGTCAGAGTTTGATCACTTTTATTCAGGAAGTGGTCTTTGCAACTAATAGCCGCAAGCTGATTATTGCCTCCAGGACTAATCTCTTGGATGCAGCATTCACACGCTGCGCTAACCATAAGAACGGAACAGAAAGAAGTTCTTGTGGATTTTGTCCTTCTGTTTATCGCACACCATGTCCAAGAAACTGATCGTTGCAACAGTTGCTGCAGGTGCTGGTCTTGCCTGGTACTGCAGAACTCCCTCCGGTCGCCAACAGGCGGCGGCAAAGGTTAATTTGGCTCGACACAAACTTGCTGCTTGGATTACGCCAGCAGAAGAAGTTTTGGTAGAGGAGGAGATTGATGAGGCTGCTATGGCTGCCAACATTGCTGACTTCCTTGATGACAGTGATGTACCGGTTGAATTCCTCTACAGCACTCAACCTCCGCAGGATTGAAGTCTGCACTAAGCCTCTTCGGAGGTTTTCTGCAGAACTCACCTGGGTTCTGTGTTCTTTGCGTTGCACACCATGTCTGAAGAGTTGAGCTTCCTGTACTGCAACCTCAATGGATCTGACGGTTGGTTCGTTATCACGCATAACGACTTTGCCGAGATGGTTCATGTTGACGTACAGAACATGAAGTCCTTCTATCGCCGCTACGAGGCGCCTATCGAAGACATTCGACGGGCGATCTCGAAGATGCAGTCCAAAGGCTACAAACTTGCCACCAGCCTCGATGTAGGTTGGAAGCGGTTTGTGGAAGTGTAGGACGAAACCGTGGGGAGCTAACCACTCCCTGCGGTCGCTCTCTGTATGGAGAGCCTGATGAGTCCCTTTGCTTTGCTCACCATGTCTGTTTCTCAGCGCATTGTCAGAATCATTGATGAACAGCGCTATTCATTTCCCGCCTACCTTGCCATCATCATGGGAATGGGTATCGGCGGTCTTGGCTGCATTGCTTTGAACAAAGCGATCAATGACCGTGTTCTTAAGACGTGTAATCGTAACTTGAATCAGATCGTTTATATGAAGACTGCAGTAGGTGACAGCTACGGCTGTATCAGCAAGATGGTACTTAACGGTCCTCCTGCTCCGATCAAGCCATGAGATCGGTTTTGATCAATTCAACGATCTTGACAATCATCATGTTGTTTCTTTGTCTCTGACATGAACGACGTTTCTTACAGCCATGAACTGGTCTGGCAAATGGTTCATTTCTTTCCGGAGATGGATTACGCCAGGCAGAATGAACCGCTGAAATGGCGACTGTTTACAACAACGGTCGGCAATGAAACGGCTAACGCCTACTCCAGTGAGATGCAAACATCAGATGTCATTAATCAAATGGCAGATGATCTTGGATCTTATCAACTTCTCATGGACTTTTGGTTCAGTGTAGAAGAAGTCTTTGATCAAACTTGTACCTCTGATTCTTCATCATGAATTACACGTTTTACCTTCCAGGAATTGACAAGCTAACTGGTATCAGCCAGGAGGATTGGCAGTTTCTCTCGGAACAAGCTGAAGAGAATGGCGTCCTACCCGCTACGCTCGCAGCTCGAATCATTGCCAACGAATTGGCCATGTGGCGTGATCAAATCCATTACGCCAACATGAAAGAAGCAGAACAAGCGAATCAAGAAATGAATCTTGAGAAGCTTGTAGAAGAGTCTGTGACTTGATTTCTGCACTCAGGGATTCCCGCCACCGGTGGGTTCCCTTTCTGCAGGATTCACTCCTGCTTTGTACACTCACTGACACTAACCATGTCCAGCATCAACACCGGTTCCATCGTCGGCAACATCGTTTCTGACATCGTCGTCAAGGTCGTCAATGATGACCTCAGCCTGGTGCAGTTCCGTATTGCTCCGACCAACAACCGTGAAACCGATTCCCCGATCCCTGTCGTTGCTTACAACGGCATGGGTGAGCGAGTCACGCAACAGTTCAACAAAGGTGATCTCGTTGCCCTGCAGTATCGTCTGCGCTACACCACCTGGCAAGATCAAGAGGGTAATCCTCGTGGTCGCCATGAAGTGGTTGTGGACTTCATCGACATGCTGCGTCTCGGCAAGATCTCTACGGCACAACGTGCTGAGCAAGCTGCTGGTATGTCTGACAAATCTGCAGCAAAACAGCCGCAACTCACCTTCGCTGGTGAGCCTACCGTAGAAGAAGTGATCTTCTGATCTTGACTTCTGCACTTAACCCTTCTGGTGGCATGCATCTGTGTGTCGCCAGTGGGTTTTCTGCAGGACTCAACGTTCTGCACAATTTTTCCTTTCTGTTATGAATCATGAAAGACTCAAATCTCGACCTCCACCCGGTTGAGGTAGTGCTTATCCTGTTTTTGATTCCCTTTTGGCTCTTTCAAAACATCTTTCAATGCACACCTACCGACCGTGGCACCAAGAAACTCCTATCCAACGGACTGAACGCTTCGGTGAGTGGTACGACCGCTACACCGACGAGTTCGAAGGAGAGCCCACAACCGTCACCGTCCACGAAATCTGGGAGCAATATGGCGGCCCAGAAGAAGGTGGATGGACCTACCAATGCGGTTACCCCATCGAAACCGTCTGCGTCTTCTCCAGGCCGCAAGCGCTCAGGGTTCTCCACGAACTCCACGAAAAGTACAACGCGGAAGAGTACGAAGAGCAGACGTTTGACATCTGCTTGAGCAATAAGATCGCCAAGTGGTATCCTGATCACCGGCCACACTACGAATAAACGGCACTAAACTGCTTAGCTTTGCACTCTACCGACCAAAACCATGCAATTTCGTTTGCCTCAGCAACTGCAAAATGAGCTGGTTGCTTATGATCCCACACTCAAAGCTTTAGCCAAGCAGACAACGCGTAAAACTCCCGCCAGGAAATCAAAGTCTCCGCTCGGTCAACCCGCAGACTTGATTCCAACTGATGTTGTCCGCCAGGCTGATCTCAACGGTGCTATTGACCTCATCAACGCTGAGTATGCACCCAATCGCTATCACTCTTTCAAGCGACTGAAGAATGTCGCCACGGAAGAGGCAGCATCTGTCACGCACGCAATCATCTACCACTACGAAAGGGTTTGGTACGCTGCGTGGCTCCCACCAGAGGGTAAAGAAGATGAGTATCTGTACGGCTTCAGCTTTGCCTACAAAGATACAGCTACCTACCGTAAATCTCTACCTTCCGTTATTCTCAAACACGCAGAAAATACAGAGTCGGTTCAGTATGGCCGCTCGTACTTCCGCTTCTTCCGAAAGTATGTAACCAAGCAAGACATCATCAACGGCTTCGATGCTCGTGGATGGAATCTTCCCATGGTTGCTTCGTATCATGAGAAGTCCCGTGACATGCGGAAGGTTATCCAAGCCTTCGAGGAAGACTTCAAAGCAACTATCCCCGTCTGGGAAGACTCACACGGTCTGTTTGATCGTATCCGTGCTGCCAACCTGGGAGTAGCCCTGTTTGAACGATCCGATCTGGAAGCTGATGTCTGCGCAAAGATCTTAGCGACACCTGATTGGACACCTTCCTATCAATCCTTCCAGCAACTTGTACTGGATCACATCAATGCCACTGGGTATGCAGGTGAGCCATTCAAGTACTACAACAGAATCTTGCACATCATTGATAAACCGTTCTTCCGCAAGTGGATTCAAGAGCGTTGCAATGAGTGCATCGAACAATTCAATGATCCTGAGACTAAAACGCTCCGCTCTGTTAAACGGCCATGGAGACTGATCCACGAGTTCCTGCACAGGATCTACCAAGTCCATGAAATCTGGCCTGATTGTCCAATTGATTATTACCAAAGTCACATCAACGTTTTGCTTGGCACCAGGTGGAATCTGATGAACCGTCACGGTGCTGTTGATTGGCTCAGAGAACACATGCCTGTTGCATCTTTCTTCAGCAACTTGACCAAGTTCTACGAGAAGAAGATGGAAGAGTCACTAACAAGAAGTCACTCTTATTACTACTCAACCAATCTTGCACTTTCTCAGTTCTCATTTAGCGACTGGGATGACACCTGCTCGATGATCAATTCACTTCTTGAGCATGGCAAAGAGGTTCCGATTCCTAAGCGTTGGCGTATGGAGGAGTTCCACGACACCATCCAGGCAGAAGCGTGGAAGATACGCAACCCCAATGAAAAGCTGCCTCAGGATCTCTTCCCGAATCCCATCAAAGTTACGCAGGAAGGGAACACTTGGACCTTCTTTCAACCCTCCGACACCCACCAGCTCGCTTTGTGGGGGCAGGCGGTACGAAACTGTGTCGGTAGCGCCAGTGGTTATGCAGAAGGTGTGCGTAAGAAGAAGCACTTCCTTGTTCTCTGCATGGTTGACAACAGACCGCACTTCACCGTTCAACTTGACGTTGACATGGGAATGATGAGCGTCAAGCAAATTGCTGGTCTGTCTAACTCTCACCTAGGAGAAAAGGAGAAAGATGTGTACACCAAGGTCTTTGGTGAAGCACTGAAACTCAGGGAGGCAGAACTAAGCAACTAAATGTACTCACAAAGGGGGTACTTCTACCCCCAAACTAAGTACTTAATAGTTTTTATGTACTAGCGCCGTACGGTTTTCTTGCTGTGCGTCCTTGACATCTTGACGAATTGCATACCAAGCCTGTTTTTGGCTGCGTTCTGCAGTAGCCTTCGTCTTCTTGATGTAGGTGATGAATGCAGCTTGCATGACTTCTCCCTGGTTTTTGTAGTAATTACTACATTATCAGGGTGTCCAGGGTGTGCGTAGTTCACCAAGTTACACAACCATGGATCCCGAACAACTTGAACAAGAGGCTGCCCTCTTCCCCTGGCTTGACAGTGGCATCCTCTCTGATCAAAGCCAGGACTTCTTCGATGAACTATCGATCTTTGAGGACTGTGAGGACTTCGAGTAACGAATCATGACTCAGTACGACTCACCTTTCATGGGTTGGATTGTTCCTTACCAGTGGCAAGAACCTGACTACGAAGAAGATCTAGAAGAGGAGGAGGAAATTGATGATGATGTTGATGATGAAGGTTACTTGATCACTAGTAACTAAGTATCTTCACAATCAACTTTGTACTTTGCACACAAATCACATCCATGTACAACATCTACGAGATCAAGGATCTTCACAGCCTGATCTATCACATGGAGAAGCGTGTCAAGCAACTTCTCCTTGAAGATGCCAGGCGCCACCAAATGGATTCGGAGCCAGGAGAAATCATCGATCTCATCGAGGATGACCTCCTGCCTTCCATCGAGAAGCTGATGGAGATCTGGGATTACGATCCAACTCCTCAGTATCTCTACGACAACACCGGAGGTGAACCTCCCATGACAGCCGATGAGTTCTACTCGGCAGCATGGAAACAACACCAGGAGCTGCACTCTTAATCTTCAAACCTTGCTTATTGCGAACACTTCTCAACAAACATGAGGGAATTATGGACGCTAAGTATCTCCGCCTTTGGTTCCGAACTGAAGGTAACTGGTTCCATGAAGAATACTCTACGGACGATCACCAGTGGCGTGAAGCTTTTCTACTTCTCAAATCTGCGGGTGCCAACGTCCGTATCGAGTATGTGGATAAGAATAATCTTCTCCACCTTGAAAAGAACATTTCAGGTTACTTCAAGGACCAACAAGATGCAGAACAATCAGCAGGAGCCAACTCCTCAACTCTTTCTGTATAGGCACAAAGACCGCAACCTCATCATCAACAAAATGAACAACCTTGATTGGGAACCCAACGACGCCAGCAAAGATCTCAGCAATCAAGATAAGTACAGTCTTGAGCAGCTGCGGGCAATGCAACTCGTCGCCAAGATGAAGGAGTCTGCAGACAAAGTTGGAGCTGGCTTCGTTGGTGGTTTCATCTCACCAACTGGAGAGCGCTTCATGATGTCCAACGTTGATGCTGATGACATTCAGCACCAGGCGATCATGATGCGTCTCGATGCCCTCCAGGCTAAACGTCAAGATGAATTGGACACCCAAGAATACTGGGATCAACAAAATCAATGATCTTCTCAGTAGCGAAGTGGTGTCTCATCGGCATCGCCGTCTTCATCTACGCTCAAGTTCTCAAACGCGTTTAGGTCTAGTACACTGCAGTGAATCTGTACACGTACACGCTTCACGTCATGAAAAAGACCGACCCGGCAGAGAAACGTTTCTTACGTTTTCAGAACAAACTGCTGTCCATGATTCAAACCATTGACGAACTCCTGGAAGATCCACTCTTCATGGATTCGATCAGTGGCACAGAAGAGGTCGGACTTGATCAGACCAAAGAGTTTCTTAACAACATCCTCGCTGACCTTGAGGATCCAGGTAAGAACATCATGACTGTGGATGAGATCATCGCCAGTCGCTTGCCTGAGGAAACTTAAATCCATCTACAAAACTTAAAACCATGTTCGGTTTTGGTTCTCTCTGCGGACTCGCAGGGTCTGCTCTTTTGTGCGGATCAGCATCTGTTCCTCCTCCTTACTTAGGTTATGGCCCAGCGGCTTATGCCCCTTACGCCGGTCTCGCAGCTAATTACGCAGCACAACCGGGCTTCGTTCCTCAACCCGTTACTGGGTGTGTCAACGTCGCCCCTTACGGCGGTTACGCTCCCTACGGAAACTACGGAATGTGTGCAACTATATGGTGACATCTGGAGAATTGTCTACAGGTTCAGCGCCAGGGTCAATCAAGTAGCTGTTGTCTTTGTTGCTGCAACCCTAATGGCGGCACTAGTACAACAGTACGGTCCAAATGCCCTGGTCTGGATCCGAAAGAACATGTCCAAGTTTCTGTACCAGGTGGCCTATCGCCTTCAAATCAAAGAACCTCTCAAGCTAAGTTCACCTGTCATTGACATCAAGATGTGATGACCTACCAAGAACTTCTAGAAGAGCTACAAAACTTCAATGAAGAACAACTCAAATCAGAGGTGTCCATTTACATCCGAGATTTGAGCCAGTCCTTCCCTGTTTGCGATGCAATCTACTTGGCAACAACAGAAGACGAAGAAGGTCGCATCACACAAACAAATCAACCTTACTTGATGCTTTGATGTACAGAACCAAATCGCATCAGTTCTACAAACCCAACCCACAGCACGCCAGGGTTAGACAGTTCTGGAAGGTCTACCGCAAGGTCAAGATGGTCATTGGCATCATTTATGACGCTAGTGCTGTCCTGGTGGTGCTGCTCAGCTTTGATCGCATCTACAAGTTCAGGAGCTGGAGAGTCCTCAAGCCTTGGCAGGTCGCCACGCTGATCGAGAAGGTGCCCAAACTGTTCCGTACACTGCGGCACAATTTGAGCTACGGACTCTAATAAATTCTAAAGATTTCAGCCATGATTCGATAAGTAAAATTTAATGGTCTCTTCAGCTCTCCTAGGAACCTGTCAGCTACCTTGGTTTGTCCCAAATCCCTGTGCTGACAGGCTTTCTCATGAATACAAGCCCCTGCTCATGTGAAGGTTTATTCCCCGCATAATTAAGTACGCGGTGAAAGAAAAACATGAGCACGATCAATCCGGAGAGCTCTATCAAGCTGGCGTGGGCGATACTTGCACAACGTCCTGATGGGAAAAGCGAAGTCATCAAAATCACAAACCATGAAGAAGCGGACCAGGCTGTCCATGACAATCCAGGTCTGTTCTACAAATCAGGACCCTTCACGTTAAACTGACTTTTTTCCTGAATGGATCTCGTCGCCACAGGCTACCTTGTCCTGATGCATCACAATGAGGGAGGTACCTTCGCACCTGCCTTTCAGACACTTGATGATGCAGAAGAGTTTGCCAATGCCATGAGGCTCTTCACAGATGACATTGCCATCAGTGAGCCAGTGCCTATGGTTCAGACTGTGCACAAGAAAGCTCGCCAGGGTTCTTAGGCCCTGTCAAAGCAAGCAAAATAAAAGGAGCTGTGTTATCTTTCATGGATAGCACAGCTTTTTTGTATGGCAACGGTTGTAAGTGTCAGCGTACCTGATGAGTTATACACCAGGTGGAAAGATTCCAAACTTGATCTCAGTCCATCGGCTCTCTTCCAGACTGCGCTGGAGACTGAACTGAACAAAACAAACCAACACCTCACCTATTGGAGCAACCGTGCATTAAATGCTGAAAAGAAACTAAAGACTATTCAGAATCTGATCAACACTCCGGACAAAGACATCAAGAAGTTTCTCCTTCTGGAAGACATCTCAAGTCGATAGTCTTCTGGGATACAGTAACTTTCAGTCTTTGTACCTATTGATACAAACACTTACCTCTAGAATAAGTAGAAATGGGTTATATCAATGTACCCAAGCTACTGTTTAGCCTTGTCCGAGAGCATGAAGTTGGAATTGAATGATCACTTTAAGCGAATGAAGGAGATGGGAATGTTCAGTAAAGAGATGACCTTCCTTGATTTCGTTGACGAATGTTTCGCTCGTGGGTACAACGACTACCTCAAAGAACTGTCCGTCATCGAAGGACTGAACGACATCTAGCGAATCATTAAGACAACATAAATATTCAGAATAATTAAAGATTCTATTTGTCAGTCTGTAGCACAGTTCAAATACAGACACATTTTAAATTGCAAAAAATTTAATAAATGGGGCGTCCCGACAAGTTCCCCGCCACGAAAGAATATATACATATAAATAAGTATATATAAATAGATAAGTATATAGATATAGAGAATAAAAAGCGCCAGCCCCTTGCTGCAAACTCATGCGCCTAATAAAAAAGGCCAGGGAACCACCCCCGGCCTTGTCATGCTTTGCACACTCTTGCAATCTAGCGAATTTTCACTACACTGGTCAAGCAATCGACCCATCCCGCTTGCACACTACGTTTTCAACCATGAACCCTTTCGACTTCAAGACTGTCCAGCACCTGGACATCACCGCTGCTGACGCGCCCTCGATGGATGTCAAGGACGGTCAGATCATCCTGATGGCCGAGCGCAACGGTGCTCGCATCATGATCACCGCTCCTCTTAATGGCATCATGCCTCGTGTGGCGAAGACCACCGTGCGTAAGCCTGCTCGGAGCGTGGCTGTCTCAACGACAACCAGCAAGACTCGCCCCTCTATGCAGGGTACGAACAACTCGCTGTCCAAGCTCAACGAAGCTCAGGTCAAAGAGATCCGCGCCATTGCCGCAGATCGAGACCAGCGTCGTAAGTATGGAACCAAAGTCGCCATGTACCGCGATCTGGCCTCCCGTTACGGCGTCCACACGCTGACCGTCAAGAACATCATTGATCGCGTTAGCTGGAAGCACATCTGATGGTAATTAAGACCTACAAAATTCTCGTCTCTTTCGGAGACGGTAAGCCTGTAGAGTCAACCATCGAAGCTCAGAATGGAATTCTGGCCCAGGACAAAGCACTCGCTGCTAATCCTGGTGCCAGGTCCATTCAGATCTTGGGTGTTGTCTCTGAGCGGGTTGAGCGTCCCCGCGTTCAGATCCCAAGCCTGCGCCCTGATCTTGTTGTCAAACCAAAGGAAGATTCGGTTCACCCGTTGTTCACGGATGTGACGGTTTCAACTGTCAAGAAGCTTGAGCATCAAGACAGGGAGCAGAAGATAAAGGAATGCAGACGCCTGCATCAACGCGGTCTGTCCCACAAAGCCATTGCCGCTGAGCTTGGCGTTGGTAAGACCACAGTTGGTGGCTGGCTTAAATTCACGCAATCTTGAACTGCCATGGAATCCTCCAGTGATGACGGCCTTACGATCATTTATGACGAAGACACCAGCTCTCTGACCTTTGAGTGGGACAACGAAACTCACCCTGAGTACAACTTTCTCAATCTTCTGACTCCAGAAGAGTTGAACAAAGTACTCATGGATTACCTCCACCGACTTGAGGCTGAAGATGAAGAACCAACCGTTTAAGCCAGGTGATCGGGTTGCTGAGCGGCCCAAGTCTTCTGTCATCCCAGGGCTCCGCAAGGAGTCCCAAGAGATCGTTAGCAAGTACCGGAGCCAGCGGTTTGGCACTGTGGTGGATGTCTTTAAGAAAGGCAACCACACTTATGTCAACGTGCTTTGGGACGGTCTACAGACACCTTCTTCTCACGCACAGATGCGTCTCATCTTGGAGGAGAAGTTCCCTGAATTGATGAAGGATTACTGCTCAGCCATTGGAGGCTAATCATGAAAGCAAAAACCAGAACAATCCTTGAGATTGCAATCTCTCAAGGCATCCTTCTCGGCTATGGTCGTGCATTCAAGCATGATCCCAATCCCAGTGAAGAGCGGATTCAACAGTCGATTATGGATCAGATCATGAACTCCATCGATGAGTACTTTGATTTCGAATGAAGTGCCGTAGCTGCTCAAGTTCAAATACCAGGGTTACTTGTACAGAGCACCACGAAACTCACACAAAACGTTACTGCAGATGTCTTGACTGCGGCGAAAAGTTTCGCACAGTTGAGAGATATGAAGTAGCAAAACCAATTCCTTTAGAACCTAAAGTTTTGCAGGGTTGCAACAACCCCAACTCAAAACTAACTCCACACCAGGTGAAGTTGATCCGTCATCTAAACCAGCAAGGCCGCAGCAATGCACAGATTGCCTTGAAACTTGGTGTGAACAAGTCTACAATCTGTCGCATAGTTAACTACAAAACTTACAAAACAGTATGAAGACCGAACCAATTCAGGCCAGTGGTAGCTTTGATGTGCTGGCTGACGAATACTCATTGACAGTCTGCTCTGGCTCGCTGGTCGTCAGCATCGATTTCTTAAAACGAGAGGACATCGAGCACCTGATGTCATGTTTGGAGTGTATGCTTGTTGACGAGAATACAGAAGCGCAATGAGCAGCGTCAAATTGATTTGGGTCACTCCCAACGCAGAGGAGATGATCACGCACATGGCCAGGGTCAGTGCTCCAAAGAATCAAGACAACATGGAGACTGCACCCAAGCTGCTGCGTTATCTAATTAAGCACAAGCATCTCAGTCCATTTGAGATGGCGAACATGTGCGTTGAAATTAATACCACCAGGGCAATCTCAGCTCAGATCATTCGACATCGGTCGTTCTCATTTCAGGAATTTAGTCAGAGATATGCCGATACAAATGAGCTTGGCTCAGCTATTATTCCTCACCTGCGTCGTCAGGATCAAAAGAACCGTCAAAACAGCATTGATGATCTTGATGCTGATGCAGTCAGTGGTTATTACCGCCGCATTAGCCAGTTGTTTGAGGACGCCGAACATCTCTACCGTGAGATGGTTAGTAATGGAGTTGCAAAAGAATGCGCCAGGTCCATCCTGCCGCTTTCAACTCCAACCCGGATCTACATGAACGGCACGCTCCGATCATGGCTGACTTATCTAGCGCTGCGAGAGAAGCATGGCACTCAGATGGAGCACATGGTCCTCGCCAAGGACATCAAAACCGTTTTCTGCGGACAGTTTCCTGTCATTGCTGAGGCCATGGGCAATGAAGAAGACTGGGAAGTCTAATTGAAAATAGACAATTGAATCGATTGCCTGGGCATCCTTTGGAGTAAGTCCCAGGCTTCGTTGTATTTGCACACACCACGATGGACAACGTCGAAACCAAACCCAAACTGCCCAAGGGTC
>Ga0208050_1000045_pt1 | contig 40865 bp, 32 predicted proteins | sample LakMenEpi13Jun10_FD_150691 | JGI IMG/M metagenome (GOLD analysis project Ga0208050, IMG submission 150691) | Freshwater microbial communities from Lake Mendota, WI - 13JUN2010 deep hole epilimnion (SPAdes) | ecosystem: Environmental > Aquatic > Freshwater > Lake > Epilimnion/Euphotic zone ... | reverse complement strand
TGGTTTCTGCCTGGAGGAAATCAGCAGTGCTGATCACAAAGCCACTGGTCAGCGCAGCGGAGCTGTTGAGGATCCATTTGGCATAGGTGCCATTACTATGTTTCCAGTAGAGGTCATAGCCACTGCCTGATGATGCTGCTGCCAGGGCACGCCAGCCACCAGCTGCTGCGGCAACTACTCCTGCGTTAGTGATAAATAGGGGTGCACTGGTGCTAATTTTAAGTGCATAGCCGCGGGGAGTGGAGCCGAGATTAACACCGTTTACTGAGATAGAGCCAGCTGTGTATGTTTCACCTTTGATAATCCCTGATACTGAAGCAGTGGTGCCAATGTTGTAGCCCGCGCCTTCGGCGAGGGTGAGGGCAACGGTTTCATCCCATTCGACGGTGGTGTCCGCCTCTGCATCCACCGTGACGATGGCGGTGGCGGCTCCAGCGGCAAAGCTCACCGTCTTGGTGGCGGGTGTGTCGGGAAAGCCGGTGTAATCGGTGCCAAGGGTGGCGGTGCCGCCCACGGTGTAGTTCACCGTCAAGGCACTGGTGGTTGGCCCAGTTCGGGAGAAGGTATAGATGAGATTGGCCGTGCCATCTTCCGCAACCGAGGCGGGAGAGACAGCCAGGCTGATCACAGGAGTGGTGGGGACTCCTCCGTAGACGACATCAAACGATGTTTGCGTGATGCCGCTGGAGCTAAGGAAAGTGGTCCAGTAGTCGGAGGGGGAGTAGGATATGGTAAAGGAGTTGTTGGCCCGATCGTTGAGGTGGATGCTGGTGAGCCTCCACGTGCCAGCTGCGGCAGTAGCCGCAAGTTGGCTGCTGGCGAAGGCGACGCCATTGAGCTCGGAGCCTGAGATCATATTGATAGGTCCCCAGAAACCGAAGTAGAGACTAGTGGTTTCTCCTGAATCGGAACTAAATCTAAGATATCCGCTATGTAAGCCAGATACATTGTCTTTGAAGCTCAATCTGCCTGAGAGGCGGGCACCACCTGGCTGGGAGGGATCAAGGCTGGAGGAGTCGAGCGAAAAGCCTTGGATGGTGGGGGCTAAGGAGTCGGGCCCGGTGCCCGGAGCTGGATTTGGTCCATAGGCAACCTGAAAGGATGTTTGCGTGATGCCGCTAAAGCTAAGGAAGCTGTTCCAATCAGAGGAGTTGCGGGAGGTTTTGTAAAGTGAGTTTCCAGCCTTATCGCTGAGCCAGACGCTGCTGAGCCTCCACATACCAGCAGAGGCTGTGGCATTGAGTTGAGCGCTGGCGAAAGCAACGCCACTGAGCTCCGTGCCGGAGATGATATGGCCGCCACCAACAGGGTAACCGAAGAAGAGGTTAATGAACTGTCCTGATTCGGAACTAAATTCGACATATCCCCTATCAAACCCAGATACGTTGTCTTTGAAGCTCAGTCTGCCTGAGAGGAGGGCACCACCTGGCTGGGAGGGATCAAGGCTGGAGGAGACGAGCGAAAAACCTTGGATGGTGGGGGCTAGGGAGTCGGGCCCGGGGCCAGGAGCGGGATTGGGCCCATAGGCAACCTGAAAGGATGTTTGGGTGATGCCGCTAGAGCTAAGGAAGGTTCTCCAATCTGGGAAGGTGGAGGCCTTGTAAAGTGAGTTTCCTGCTTTATCGCCCAGCAAAATTGAGTCCAGTTCCCAGCTACCAGCACGCATGGCCGGAGCAAGCTTCCCGGAGGCATAGAGAGTGCCAGCCAGGGTGGAACCTTGAAGGTTGTCTAGAGAGAGTGAAATATCATGAAAATGACCGGATGAAGGGGAACGGAACCGGATAGAGCCGCGGTTAAAGCCGGAGACATTATCTGAGACCCTCAGCGCTGCGGAAAGGTAAGCGCCACCTGGCTGGGAGGGATCAAGGCTGGTGGAGTCGAGCGAAAAGCTTTGGATGCTGGGGGGGAGGGAGTCGGGCCCGGTTCCCGGAGCTGGATTGGGCCCATAGGCGATCTGAAAGGAGGTTTGGGTGATGCCGCTGGAGCTGAGGAAGGTGGTCCAGTCGGAGGAGGAGGAGAATTTAGAGAAAGAGTTTCCTGCTTTATCGCTGAGCTGAATGGAATCCAGAGACCAGCTACCAGCAGCGGCGAAGGGATCAAGTTTCCGGGAGGCATAGAGAGTGCCAGCCAGGGTGGATCCTTGAAGGTCGTAGCCATTGAAAGAAATAGACCAAGTCTGGTTAGAGGAGGTGGAGCGGAATCTGATCGATCCGGAATCAGGGACCGAGAGGCCAGAGAGATTGTCTGAAAACCGAAGAGCTGCAGAAAGGTATGCGCCTCCCGGCTGGGAGGGATCAAGGGTGGTTGCGCCGAGAGTTAGCCCCTGGATGGTGGGAGCGAGAGAATCGGTAGAGGCTTCCGCCAGCAGCACTTGCCCACTGGCCAGGGTGATCTGGATCCGGTCGTCTTCGCTGCGCAGGCTGCTTTCTTCTTCGGGGCTGAGCTCTGGCCCCATCAGCAGGCGGGACAGCAGGGCCCCTTCGTCGCCAGCGGTGTCGGTAGAACGGATCTGGCTATCGAGCCAGTGCCCCAGCTCCTCCGTGAGCACCGCAATGGCCTGGGCCGCACTTGCCTTAGCCAGCCAGTCCTGGTTCAGATAAATGGTGCCCGTGCCGATGGCATAAGCCCCAGTGGCTCCCGGCATCGAGCTCGCTGGCAGCAGCACGATCGGCGGCAGGCCGGAACAGTCCCCTTGGCCCCACTGGCTGACCAGCCGCTTGAGGGGCTCTGGCTCCCCCTTCAGCAGCAGGGCTTCACGGACTGCTCGGGTGAGAGCTCCTGAGCCAGCCCAGACGGTGAGAAGCTTTTTCCAGTCGCCAAGCAGGGTGTCAAGGGATACCGGCATGGCGATTCAGGTAGGCAACTTGAAGATTTTAACCCAGTCAATCCCTACCCAGTACCTAGATTCTCGAGAATTTTGTGACTAGGCGTGGTTGTACGGATACATCCTGCTGGCCTATGCAGAAACTGCATTTGTGGTCGGGACCTGCCTTACGCCAGGCCTGGAAGGGTTCCTTGCGTTTCCTTTGCTAAGCACATCCTTTTGCATTTAGGTTGTTTCTTTAATCTTGTAAGTGTTACATCGTTGATCCTCTTTTTTGCCGCTGGGGCCTTGTCTTTGTTGCTAAGGGCTCCCAACGAATGTTGCTGCTGGCTGGTTTGGCCCTCTCCATGACTGGGCTGTTCCGGCCTTTCGTTCTTGTTTTTCGTAGCTTGTCGGTCGGTGCCTGTGATCATGTTCAGCTGAGGCTTCCGCGGCCTTAGGCCCTCCCCCTGCCGTGGCCCCCCCTTTTTCCCCGCCCCCGATCTCCTCGGCATCGATATCGGTGGCATATCCATCAATCTCGGCCGTTTCGGCCGGTAGGGAAGCCTGTTCGCTGAGCTCGATCTTGCTCCGCCCCACCCCAGGGTGCTGGGAGCCGTCTGTCAAGGGCGGTGCTGATGACGGTGGCAGCACTTGATCCGAAGTGCTGGGAAAACAAGTTGCCCAGTTGGCGCTGCATCCCCCCAGGTCACGGTGAACTACATAGCGTCCGACACCAGTTCAACCTGGAGGCCTCGGTCGACACCCAGGGCTCCTGGCAGAGGCAGGTGTGCGTGTTCTTCCGGTTTTAGTGCTACTTTCTGCGTTGCTTTCTAGTGCTGCTTACTCGCTGATCGCCTTGGAGCGCATCGCCGCCTCCAAGCTCTTGGTGTCTGCTGCAGACAACTGGGGCCGATCGAGCTTGATCGTCAGCTTGTTGAGGGTTCCGGTGAACCGGAATGGCGGCTGGTAGTCGGCGTCGTTGACGCCAGTGAGCGTATCGGAGCCGATGTCGAAGCTCTCATCCCACTGCAGGGTCATGGGCAGGGTTTTGGGCATGGTTTTGGTGGCGACCACCTTGCCGTCCACCTTGAGGCTGCCGGTGCCGGGGCCGCCGAAACCGCTGAAGTTGTTAACGGCAAGGGTGCCCGCCCCCTTGCCTTGGTAGACAAAATCGAATTCAACGTTGTGCTGACCAGGGGAAAGCGGTTCAGCCCCCTCCCACTTGAGGCGCTCCAGATCCACCATGTTCCAGAGCCACACCGGCCTGCTGTTCTTGAGGTAGAAGCCGTAGCCCCCAAAGCGGCCGCCTGAAGTGAGCATCATGCCCTCGGCGCCGCTGGCGGGCACCGTGATCTCGGCGCTCACGCTGTAGGAGGTGTTGAGCAGCCCGGGGGAATCTCCTTGGAGCAGCCCCACCATCGGATGGGTATACACGAATGTGTTGCGGCCGGCGGTGATATTGGGCCGAGGTGCCACGATGCGGGCCGCCACCGAGGCATCGAGCGGGAACACCTGATACTTCTTGGCCTCGGCAATGAAGGCCGCCTTCATCTCCTTCACCTTCTGCGGGTTCTTGGCGGCAAGATCCGTGGCCTGGCTGAAGTCACGCTTGAGGTCGTAGAGCTCCAGCACCTGGTTGTTGAGCGGATCCGGGTTGGCTGGGCCGAAGGCTTCCCAGGGTGCCCGGTTCACCTTGGTGCTCTGCAACCAGCCCTCGTTGTAGAGCGCCCACTGGCTGAACATCTCGAAATACTGGGTTTGGTGGCGCGAAGGTGCTTTGGCGTGCTTGGAGTCAAAGGTGTAGGCAAAGCTGGTGCCCTCGATGGATTTCTGAGCGATGCCATCCACTCCCTCAGGCGCCCGCAGACCGGCTGCCTGAAGGATCGTCGGCACCACATCGATCACATGCACGAACTGCTGACGCAGGCCGCCCTTGTCCTTGATGCGCGCCGGCCACGACACCACCATGTTCTGGTTGACGCCACCCAACCTGGAGGCATTCTGCTTGAACCAACTGAAGGGGGTGTCGAAGGCCCAGGACCAGCCTGCTGACATGTGGTTGTAGGTCTGATCGGTTCCCCAGACGTCGTAGAACTTGGATTGCACCTCAACCGGCAGCTTGTTGAGGCCATTGAAGAAGGCCACCTCATTGGGGGTGCCTAACGGCCCGCCTTCAGCGCTGGTGCCATTGTCGCCGTTGATGTAGATCACCAAGGTGTTATCGAGCTTGCCGAGGTCGTCGAACTGCTGGATCACCCGGCCGATTTCATAATCGCTGTAGGCGGCATAGGCGGCAAACACCTCCACCTGACGGATGAACAGTTTCTTGGCCTCCGGGCTCAGCTGGTCCCAGGGAGTGATCAGGTCGGCGGGCCAGGGTTCGAGCTTGGCGTCCCTGGCTATCACGCCGAGTTTTTTCTGGTTTGCGAAAATGCGCTCCCTCAGTTTCTCGTAGCCATCATCAAAGAGGTGCATCTCGTGGATCTTGTCCACACACTCCTTGGTGGGGTGGTGGGGCGCATGGGTGGCACCGGGGGCGTACTTGATGAACAGAGGCTTGGCGGGATTGGTCTGATGTATCCGCGTCATGTAGCCGATCGCGTCATCGGCCATCGCCGTCACCAAGTTCCAGCTGCCGGGCGCCTTGCCCTCGAAGGGATAGATCTGGGTGGTGTTGCGGAACAGGTTCGGCTGCCACTGGTTCGCATCGCCGCCCACGAAGCCATAGAAGTATTCGAAGCCCATGCCGGTGGGCCACTGATCAAACGGCCCGTTCTGGCTGGCCTGGAAGGCGGGCACGTTGTGGTCCTTGCCGAACCAGGCGGTGCTGTAGCCGTTGTCCTTGAGTAGGCGGCCGATCGTGGCCTTGTCGCGCTCAATGATGCTGTTGTAGCCGGGGAAGCCGGTGGATTGCTCCGAGATCACCCCAAACCCCGCCGAGTGGTGGTTGCGGCCGGTGATCAGGGCGGCCCGGGTGGGGGAGCACAGGGCCGTGGAGAACCTGCGATTTTAACGCAATCCATTCCTGGCGTCCCGCTCCATCGCCGGTGTGGGGATCACGCCGCCAAAGGTGCTGGGCACCCCGAAGCCGGCGTCGTCGGTGATGATCAGCAGCAAGTTGGGGGCGCTCTGCGGCGGTGTAATCCTCGGCGCCCACCAGGGCCGCGATTGCAGGGCGGCGTCCTTGATCACACCGCCGAAGGGGGGCGCCGGGGCCGGCAACTGGTTGCCGCTGAGCGTGGTGGTGGCATCGGGGGCTCCGAGCGTGCCGCTGATTGTCTTGGCCAACACGGGCGCCCAGCCCGCCTGCGAGCCCACCTGCAGCGCCACCAGGGCCAGGGCCCCGAGGCGGGGCATGAAACGTGGCAGCAGGCCGGGGGCTCCGCTTGCCCCGAACCAACTGCGCATGCTGCGGACCAAGGTGAACAGGGGGTTGGAGTGGGAATCAGCCACGGACAGGGAGTGCGGTGGTGAGGGCTGTGGCTGGAGCTGCGATGGGGGCCGCCAAGCGGAAGCCAATGTGGGAGGTGCCGGTGTCGGGGCTCTGGGCCTCCCGGGCCGCCGGCCGATACCGGCTGCAGTAGTTCGCCGCGCAGAGGAATGAGCCCCCCTTGATCACGTGCTTGGCGACACCTGGATCACGGGGATCGCCCGTTGCCGCTTCGCTGTTGACCATCGGATCGCTGCCATCGGCGAGGGGCTCGTGGCCCATGGCACACCAATCCTGGGTCCACTCCCAGACGTTGCCAGTCATGTCGAACAAGCCGTAACCGTTGGCTGGGAAAGACCCGACGGGCGCCGTTCCGCCATAGCCATCCTCGGCGGAGTTGCTGCGTGGAAACGTGCCCTGCCAGGTGTTCGCGTTGTGGGGGTTCCAGGTGTTGCCCCAGGCGAAGACACGATCTTTCAGGCCCCCTCGGGGTGCGAATTCCCACTGGGCTTCGCTCGGTAGAGACTAGCCAGCCCAGCGGGCGAAGGCCTCGGCATCCTCGTAGGCCACCTGCACCACCGGGTGCTGGCCCCGTCCGGCCAGATCGCTGCCGGGGCCCTCGGGATGGCGCCAGTCGGCCCCTGGAACCCAGTGTCACCAGCTGAGCTCCTCGATCGGCCCGCTGCCGCTCACCGGCTGGAACACCAGCGAACCCGGGGCACGCTCGTTGGCCCTCAGCTCGGGGAACTGTTCAGCAGGCAAGGGGCGTTCCGCCACCGTGATGTAGCCGGTGGTCGCCACGAAGGCCGCGAAACGGTCATTGCTGACCTCCGTGCGGTCGAGGCAGAAGGGGCTGATCCGCAGGCGGCGACCCAGCTGTTCCTCCGGCAGCTGAGCACCGACGCCGATCCGGTAGCTACCCCCAGGGATGGGCGCCATGGAGACAGGGCACGGATCCGCCGCCAGGGCCGGCATGGGCTGCAGGAGCAGGAGCTGGGCTATTGCCGATAGCGCCAGCAGCACAATCCTAGACACGAAACCGGGGCAATGAATGGCCAAGAGGGTGATTTGGCTCTGTGGAATCACCATTTCAGCCTAAAGAAGGCGTTTTTCTGCAAATCAGACAGCCCACGTTGCGAGAACCCCAGCTGGTCATTGGGCCCCCTTATTGCAGCGTTGCGGCGCCTGTCGGAGTGGTTCATCGCTGGGTTCACTGGCTGCTTGAGACCCATGGGCTTTAGTTTCAGACCTTGCACCCGCGGCGCTGGAGCCCGGCCTGCGTTTGCCTTCCTCGTCTTGTCCACCGTTTCTCCCTCCACTGCTGAGCGGATCAGCCTCGAACTCCTCGGCATCGACATCGGCGGCACCGCCATCAAGCTCGGCCGCTTCGACCGGCAGGGAAACCTGCTTGCCGAGCTCGACGTGCCCACGCCGCTACCCCAGGTGCCGGGGGCGGTGTGTCAGGCGGTGGTGGACGCGGTGGCGGCCCTCGATCCCGGGCGCCGGGCCGACCGGGTGGGCATCGGCCTGCCGGGTCCGACCGATCGCGACGGTCGCATCGCCCGGCTGGCGATCAACCTGCCGCTCTGGCGCCGCATTCCCCTGGCCGACTGGCTCGAACCCCAGCTGGAGCGCCCCGTGGTGCTGGCCAACGACGCCAATTGCGCCCTGCTCGGTGAGGCCTGGCGGGGCGCCGCTGTGGATTGTCCCGACACGATCCTGCTCACCCTCGGCACCGGCGTGGGTGGCGGTGTGCTGATCAATGGGGCGCTGTTCACCGGTCCGGATGGAGCCGGCGCTGAACTCGGCCTGATCGGAGTGGACCCCGAGGGTCCGCCCTGCCACAGCGGCAACCGCGGTTCACTGGAGCAGTACTGCAGCATCGGGGCCCTTGCCCAGCTCAGTTCGTTGGATCCGGCCGAACTGGACCGCCGGGCCAGCGCCGGCGATGCGGAAGCCCGGGCGGCGTGGGAGCAGTACGGCCAGAGGCTCGGCCAGGGCCTCAGTTCACTGCTCTATGTGCTAAGCCCCCGCCTGGTGCTGCTCGGGGGAGGGTTGAGCGCCGCGATCGACCACTTCCTACCGGCGGTGTGGCGCGAGGTGGAGCAGCGGGTGCTGCCGGAGAGTCGCGAGGGTCTGGTGATTCGGCGCTGCGCCCTCGGCAACGGCGCCGGCCGGCTCGGGGCGGCCCGGTTGGCGCTGGAGCGTTTCGGCTGAGGCCCGGGGGGTCGCCAACGGATCGACACCGACGGCAGGCCTTCGGTTCAGGTGTGGCGGTTTGCTAGTGATTGGCTGGCGCAGGAGACCTCTGGCTGAGGTCTGGGGATGGGAGGTGATCGGCCGGTGATCGAGATCGGCCGGTGATGGAGACCTTCGGCTGGGATCCGGCCGGCTGCGAAGGATCAGCTGACCCTTTCCGCCGCCTGGCCTTGCGGGGTCCCCTGGCGAAGTGCCATCCGAGAGCGCTGCCTCCGGCCCGCTAGCGAGTTCGGTCCCCACGGCCCTCGCTCCCGCCGGGCGGGTTGGATGATGGGGGGATGGCTGTTTCCCCCACGTCTCTGCCCTCCGAGGCTGCCGTTCCCGAGCCCACGCCTGATCTGCTGGCCCGGGCGGCGGCGGTGCGGCGGGCCGCCATGGGGCTGGCCCAAACCACTGACGCCGAGCGCCGCGGCGCCCTGCTGGCCATGGCCGAAGCCCTCGATGCCGACCGGGAGACGATCCTGGCAGCGAACCGCGCCGATCTGGAGGCCGCCGCCGCCGATGGCCTGCCTGCGCCTCTGGTAGCCCGCCTCAAGCTCGATGCCGCCAAGCTCGATGGCGCCATCGAGGGGGTGCGCCAGGTGGCCGCCCTTCCCGATCCGCTCGGCTGCCGTCAGCTCCATACCGAACTCGATGAAGGGCTGGTGCTGGAGCGCCTGAGCGTGCCGCTCGGGGTGGTGGGGGTGATCTTCGAGGCGCGGCCCGATGCGGTGATGCAGATTGCTTCGCTTGCCATTCGCTCCGGCAACGGCGCCCTGCTCAAGGGGGGCCGCGAGGCCAGCCGCAGCTGCACGGCCATCCATGCCGCCCTGCAGCGGGGCCTGGCGGCCAGCGCGGTGGATCCGCAGGCCCTGGAGCTGCTCACCTCCCGAGCGGAGAGCCTGGCCCTGCTCAAGCTCGATGGCCTGGTGGATCTGATCATTCCCCGCGGCTCCAACCAGTTGGTGCGCTTCATCCAGGACCACACCCGCATCCCTGTGCTGGGCCATGCCGATGGCATCTGCCACCTGTACGTGGATGCGGCCGCCGATCTGGAGCAAGCCTTGCGGCTGGCGCTCGATAGCAAGACCCAGTACCCGGCGGCCTGCAACGCGATCGAAACCCTGCTGGTGCATCGCTCCGTGGCCCCTGCCTTCCTGGAGCGGGCCGTACCCGCCTTCGCCGCCGCCGGCGTTGAGCTGCGCGGCGATCCGGCCGCCTGCGCCCTCGGGGTGCCCCACGCCGCCAACCACGACGACTGGGCCACCGAATACTCCGATCTGATCCTCAGCGTGCGGGTGGTGGACGATCTGGAGCATGCTCTGGAGCACATCCGCCGCTACGGCTCCCGCCACACCGATGCGATCTGTACCACCGATCCGCTGGCGGCGGACCGTTTCTTGGCGGGCGTCGACAGCGCCGGCGTGTTTCTGAACTGTTCCACCCGCTTCGCCGATGGCTTCCGCTACGGCTTCGGTGCCGAGGTGGGGATCAGCACCCAGACCTTGCCGCCCCGCGGGCCGGTGGGGCTGGAGGGCCTGGTCACCTACCGCTACCGCCTGCGGGGCCAGGGCCACATCGCCGCCGATTACGCCGCAGGCGCCCGGGCCTTCAGCCACCGTTCGCTGCCGCTCTGAATCCCCCGATGGGCCCTACCCCCGAGCCGGCTCCCTCCACGCCCCTGGTGCTGGTGCACGGCCTGTTCGACACGCCGCGCGTGTTCGACACCCTCCGCCGCCGGCTGGCGGGCCGCCGCTCACCCCTGCTGGTGCCCCACCTGCCCCATGCCCTGGGCTCGGTGCCCTTGGAGGATCTGGCCGCCATGCTCGGCAGTCACATCGAGGCGGCCTTCGGAGCGGAGCAGCCCGTGGATGTGATGGGCTTCTCGATGGGGGGCGTGATCGGCCGCACCTGGATCCAGCTGGGGGGAGGGCACCGCCGCACCCGCCGCTTCCTGAGCGTGGCCAGTCCGCAGCGGGGCACTCTGGCCGCCGTGCCTTGGCCCCGCTGGGCCCTGGCCGGCATCGCCGACATGAAACCCGGTAGCGACCTGTTGCGTCGTCTGGCCCGCGATACCGAACCCCTGCGGCAGATCGAGTGCTGCAGCTTCTATTGCCCCACCGATCTCACCGTGTTTCCCGGCTGGGAGGCGGTGCTGCCGGTGGGCCCCTGCAAGCCGTTGCCGGTGTTCTGGCACAACCTGCTGATGGCCGAGCCGGGCTCCCTCGATCCGGTGGTGGCCGAACTGCTGCGGCCCTGATCGCCGGGGGTTGTTCCCGAACCAGGCTGGCCCCGGCAGAGCTGTGGTTCTTCGCGCCTTTCCTCGCTCAGCCCGCCGCCGCCATCGGCCGGGCTGTCTTGGCGCCCTCCACCAAGCCCGTCACCGCAAGACCAGCCCCTTGCGTCAGCGGCACCAGATCGCGGCACTGGTGCAGCGCCAGGGCGGTGGCAATGGTGAGGGCCTCAGCCATCTCCACCGCCCCCAGCCCATGGCTTCGAGCGCAGGCGGCCACCAGGGTTCCGAGCCGCTCGCGGGTCTGCTCCAGGCTCAGCAGGGCGACGGCACTGCCTTCGCTCGGGCAGATGATTGCCTCCTCCGCCAGGGGTTCCCCGAGCTGGGCCAGGGTGGCCAGTAGCACAGCCACCAGGCGTTGCCCCTGCGCATCGCCGCTGGCTTGAGCGGGCCGGGGGCGCCGGCTCCAGAACCGCCGGCCGCCACCTCCTTCGTCATCCTGGGTTGCCCCAGAGAGGATCGAGCCCTGCAGCTCGGTTCCGGCCAGGCGCGCCACGGCCAGGATCCAGGTTTCGGCATGGAGGCCTTCATCGCTGGTGAGGAAGATGCGGATCGAGCGATCCAGCAGGAGGGCCGCCTCGACCAGGGGATGGTGCGCTTGGGACATGGGGGGTGCTCGGTGAACGGTGCAGCCCCGGACGGGGGCGGCCCATCGCTGGGCTGGAGGGAGCATTCCCCGGCCACGACAGAACCTCGGCGACACCTTCAGACCACAGCACGGAGCGGTAGGGGGCTCCAACGCACCGTGAGCACGGTGGAGGGGGCCAGCACCCGCCAGCTGTGCTCCAGCCCCTCGGCCCACAGCACGAAGTCGCCGGCCTGCTCCAGCACCAGGTCCAGCTGGCGCTCGCCGCGGCGGAACGTCAGCGCGAATGCTCCAGGAGCGGCCAGCAGGGAAAGGGTGCGGCCGGTGCTGCTCGGTTTGGCAGCACCCCAGGCTGGGTCATCGTCGGGATGGTGCTGGAACCATTTCAGGCAGAGGTGGCTCACCGGCTCGGCAGGCGATGGGATCGCACCGTTGGCTCCCGACCCTGTGAAGGGATCGCCGTGCTGCAGGAAGCGCAGGCAGTCACGCGGGATGGCCGGGTGATCTCCCACGAACCAGTTGGTGTGAGGCTGGCTCGGGTCCCGCAGGTCCCAGGCGTTGCCCCATTCCACCCCCTCCAGGCCCTCGCCGTTCTGCTGCATCGCGATGGCGCTACTACCGGATCAGGCCGGCGCCAGTCCGGAGTGGCGAATCAGGGCCTCGGCCGAGGGGGGGCGGCCCCGGAAGGCCTCGAACACCTCGGCGGGGTGGCGGCTGCCGCCCTGGCTGAGCACGGTGTCACGGAAGCGGCGGCCGGTGGCGCGGATCGCCTCCTCGTTGCCCAGGTCCACCTCCTCGAAGGCGCTGAAGGCATCGGCGCTGAGCACTTCGGCCCATTTGTAGGAGTAGTACCCCGCCGAATAGCCCCCGGCGAAGATGTGGCTGAAGCTGCAGAGCATGGCGTCCTCGGGCAGGGGTTCCAGCACCGTGGTGGTGGCGGCGATGCGGCGGCGCAGCCCCTCCGGAGAAACGCCTGATTCCGGTGCCCACTCGCTGTGGAGCTTCAGGTCGGTGAGGGCGAAGTGAACCTGGCGCAGGGTGGCGGCGCCCCCCAGGAAGGTGCGGGCGGCCAGGAGCTTCTCGAATTCCGCCTCCGGCAGCGGCTCACCGCTCTGCCAGTGGCGGGCCATGCCGAGCAGGGTGGCGCGGTCGTAGCACCAGTTCTCCATGAACTGGCTCGGCAGTTCCACCGCATCCCACTCCACGTTGTTGATCCCTGCCGCCTGGGGCCGCTCCACGGTGGTGAGCATGTGGTGCAAGCCGTGGCCGAATTCGTGGAAGAGGGTTTCCACCTCCGCGAAGGTCATCAGGCTTGGTGTTTCGCCCACCGGTGGACTCTGGTTGCAGACCAGGTAGGCCACCGGCAGCACGGGGCTGCCATCGGCGCGCCGCTGCCGCACCAGGCATTCATCCATCCAGGCTCCGCCGCGCTTGCTGCCGGGGCGGCTGTAGGGGTCGAGGTAGAAGGCGGCCAGGGGCTGGCCATCGGCGGCGTCGTTGACGCGGAAGAAGCGCACATCGGGGTGCCAGAGCGGCGCTTCACCGTCGGCGGCCACGATCGTGATGCCGAAGAGGCGGTCGCACAGGCCAAACAGTCCCTCCAGCACCTGCGGCAAAGGGAACCAGGGCCGCAGCGCCTCGCTGTCGAGCTCAAAGCGCTCCTGGCGCAACCGTTCGGCCCAGAAGCTCACATCCCAAGGCTTGAGATCCGCGGCTTCCGCGGCTCCCGAGCGCTGCGCACAGGCCCGCAGCTCGTCGAGTTCGCGCTGGGCGGCGGGGTAGGCGGCCTGGCGCAGGTCTTCGAGTAACCGTTCCACCTCGGCCTCGGAGCCGGCCATCTTCGAGGCCAGGCTCACCTCGGCCCAGTTGGCGTAGCCCAGGCGTTTGGCCTGCTCTTGGCGCAGGGTGAGGATCCGTTCGATCAGCGGACCGTTATCGCTGCCGTCTTCGCCGACGCCGGAGGCTCTGCTCACGTGGGCCCGGTAGAGACGCTCCCGCAGGTCGCGGCGCTGGCTGTACTGCAGGAAGGGGCCGTAGCGGGGGAAGTCGAGGCCGAGCAGCCAGGGCCCAGCCTCGGCGGTGGCGGCCTCCTCCCCTTTCTGGCGGGCTGCCTCGGCCAGCAGGCCCCGCAGGCTCTCGGGCAGACCCTCCACCTCGGCCGGGTCGCTCAGCTTCAGGGTCCAGGCGTTGGTGGCATCAAGCACCTGGTTGCCGAAGCGGGTGGAGAGTTCGGCCAGCTCCTGGCTGGCGGCATTGAACGCCTGGCGCGGTTCAGCTTCGAGGCCCACGCCTCGCAGCTCCATGTCTCGCAGCTCGGCGGCCAGGATGCGCTGTTGGGTGGCATCGAGGCCGCCCTGCTGATCCAGCCGTTTCAGTGCGCGGTGAATCACCGTGCTCTGGCCGGCCCGGTTACCGAAGGCCACCACGGCCGCCTGCTGGCTGGCGTGGGCTTCGCGCAGTTCGGTGGTGTTGCAGACGCCATTGAGGTGACTCACCACCCCCCAACTCCAGCGCAGCCGCTCGCCCAGCCGGTGGAGCGGGTCCATCACGGTGTTCCAGGCGAGCGGCTGATCCGCCGCCAGTGCCTCCTCCAGCTGCCCTTCGATCGCCCCAAGGCCGGTGTGGAGGTCTTCCAGCAGCGCCGGAATGTGCTTCTTCACCTGATCGGGCGTCATCGCCGCGAATTCGGGCAGGCCCTCTCCGGCCAGCAGGGCGGGGATGGCGGAAAAGGATGTGTCCGGGCTCACGGCGGTGGGGGCTTGAGTCATCGACAGGCCGTTGAGTGCTGGAATTCATTCCAGCGCAACAGCGGCCCCGGCGTGAATCAGCCGAGGGCGGGCATCCGGCCGAGGGCAACCTGGGCCTGGCTGGTCAGGCTCGTGGCCAGGGCGGTGGTGCTGGCCTCGTAGAGGTTGATGGCCAGGCGCGGCCAGAAGCCGATCACCAGAGTGGGCACCAGCAGGCTCAGGCCGATGACCGCCTCACGGGGGTTCATGTCCCCCACCTTCGCCAGGGCCGGGATGCGGGGTCCGAAGAACACGCGCCGGCAGAGCGACAGCAGATAAACCGGGGTGAGCACCAGGCCGATGGCCGCCAGCACGATCGTGATCACCCGGAAGCCGGTGGTGAAGCTGGCGTTGGAGGTGATGCCGAGGAACACGGTGATCTCGCTCACGAAGCCGCTCATGCCCGGCAGGGCCAGCGAGGCCAGGGAGCTGGCCAGGAAGAAGGCGAAGGTAATGGGCAACACCTTGGCCAGGCCCCCCATGTTCGGGATGGAGAGGGTCTTGGTGCGTTCGTAGAACACGCCGGTCACGAAGAACATAGCGGCGGCGATTAGGCCATGGCTCACCATCTGGAGCATGGCGCCGCTGATTCCGAGCGCGTCGACGGCCCCGATGCCCAGCAGCACGAAGCCCATGTGGCTCACCGAGCTGCAGGCGATTCGCCGTTTCACGTTGTCCTGGGCGAAGGCATTGAGGGCGCCATAGATGATGTTCACAATGCCCAGCACGATCAAGGCCGGCGCGAGCACCAGGTGGGCCTCCGGCAGCATCTGCACGTTGAAGCGCAGCAGGGCGTAACCGCCCATCTTGAGCAACACCCCCGCCAGCAGCATCGACACCGGCGCGTTGGCCTCACCGTGGGCATCGGGCAGCCAGGTGTGGAGCGGGAAAATCGGCAGCTTCACGCCGAAGCCCACCAGGAAGCCCAGATAACAGAGGAGCCCGAAGCTGCCGCCGGCGGAACGGGCGGCCAGCTCGCTGAGGTTGAGGGTGAAGTGGTCGCCGGAGAGGGCTAGGGCCAGGCCGCTGATCAGGATCAGCAGCGAGGCGGTGGCTGTGTAGAGGATGAATTTGGTGGCGGCGTACTGGCGCTGGGTACCGCCCCAGATGGCGATCAGCAGGTAGACGGGCACCAACTCCAGTTCCCAGGCCAGGAAGAACAGCAGGAAATCCTGCGAGAGGAACACCAGGGCCTGGGCCGAGGCCTGCAGGAGCAGCAGGCCGAAATACAGACGGGTCTTGCGCGCCACGTTCCAGCTGGCGGCTACCGCCAACAGGGTCACCAGACCGCTGAGCACCACCAGCGGCGCCGAGAGACCATCGGTGGCCAGAGACCATTCCAGGCCGATGGTGGGTACCCAGGCGAAACGCTCCACCAGCTGCAGCTGGCTGGAGGCTCCATCGAAATGGCGGGCGAATACCCAGAGCATCAGGCCGAAATCGGCCAGCAGGGTCACCAAGGCCACCGTGCGGGGTAGCCGGGGATCGTCGCCGTCGCCGGGGAGCAGGGGCATGATCAGGGCCGCCGCCGCCGGCAGCAGCACAATCAATGTGAGCCAGGGAAAGGTTGCGCTCCCCTCCAGCGGGAGGGACGCGGCCGAAAGGGGCAGGGTGGCGTCCATCACAGGCGGGATCGAAGGGGGAGCAGGGTTATGGAAGGGTTTGGCGACCGCAGGGGTCGGGCTGGACTGGCACCGGGACCGTGGTGCCTGCGCGGAGCGTGATCGAGGTCGATCCGATCGCGGACCTCACGCGGTCGTCATGGGAATGCCAGCCGGATCGATCGGGGGCACCGGCCCCCCAGGGCGATGTCGAAATTGAACGGCTGGGTAAATCTACTCATCGGCTATGCCTATTGGGTTCGACTGGGGAGCGGTTCCCAGCGGCTGCCGTTCATCTGGATGTCCAGCACGGCCCCGCTGCTCGGCACGCCCTCCGCCTCCCAGGCCTTCACCATCGCATCGCTCACGGCTTCGGCCACCGAGGGCCCGGCCAGGGCCAGCAGGGTCGGGCCGGCGCCGCTGATCACGCAGCCCCAGGCCCCGGCCTCCAGGGCGGCTTCGCGCACGGCCCGACCTCCCTGGATCAGTCCCCAGCGGTAGGGCTCGTGGATGCGGTCATGCAGGCCGTCGGCGATCAGGTCACCATTGCCGCTGCGCAGGCCTTGGAGCAGCAGGGTGAGGGCGCCGAGGTTGAGCACCGCATCGGCGATCGGGATGCTGCGCGGCATCGCCCGCCGTGCCTCGCTGGTGCTCAGCCGGATCGCCGGGATCGCCACCACGGCCTTCACCGAGGGGTCCCATTCGCAACGCACCACCCGCCAGCGGTGGGAGGCCGCCCGGGCCGTCATGCAGAGCCCGCCGACCAGGGAGGGCACCACATTGTCGGGGTGGCCCTCAATGTCGATGGCGAGTTCCAGGAGTTTTTCCTGGCTCAGGGGTTCGCCCACCAGGGCGTTGGCGCCCATCAGGCCCGCCACGATGGCCGTGGCGCTGCTGCCCAGGCCTCGCGCTGGCGGCACGGCCAGCTGCACCCTGGCCTCCAGCGCCACCGGCTCCTCACCGGCTTCCCGCCATACCCGTTGCGCCGAGCGGTACACGAGGTTGTCTGGGCCGCCCCTGAGATGGCTGCCTTCGCTCCCCTGAATGATCAGGTCGAAGCGTTCCCCTCCCCCCTCGATCACCCGCAGCTCGAAACGGTTGTTGAGGTCCAAGGCAGCACCGAGGCAGTCAAAGCCCGGGCCGATGTTGGCAGTTGTTGCCGGCACATCCACCGCGACACCCTGGCCGATCCGGGGACGCACCATTTCATCAATCTGACTGCAACCACTCTCGCAGCCGGTGGCCCCCCACCCGCCGGCAGCGACGGCGGATGCAGCTAACCGAGCAGCGACCGGGCCCGGCAGGCGGCGCTGAAGCTGCCGACGGCCGGATCCGTGATCGCCCGGATCGGAATGCCGCCGACGGTGGATGCGAGCCGGCCTTTGGCCAGGAAGGCTTGGCTGAAGGTGCGAGAGCGCAGGCCATCGAGCAGCTTGGCGGCAGTGCCACCCGCCAGCCAGATGCCGCCGCGGCTGAGGCAGGCCAGGGCCAGGTCGCCCGCCACGGCTCCATAGGCACCGAGCCAAAGATCGAGGGCTTCCCGGGCCAGGGGGTCGCCTCCGGCTGCCGCCCCGGCTACCGCCGCCGGCAGGTCGGCGCCGCTGTCGCCCGCTTCCCAGCGCCGGGCCTCGCTGTCCAGGGGATGGGAGGCTTCCCCGGATCGGCAGGCCAGCAGCCAACGGGCCACATGGCCGAGGCCCGTGCCGCTCACCACCCGCTCGATCGAAACGCGGTCCAACCCCAGATCCTCGCGCAGCCACTCCCGCAGCTCCCACTCGGCGGCGCTGCGGGGCGCGAACTCGCCATGGGCGGCCTCGCTGGCGACCGCCTGCAGCCCCGTGGCGGTGGGGATGCCGAAGGCCACCCCGAGGCCGGTGCCGGCTCCCAGCACCAACAAGGGTGCCGATCCCACGACTTCACCGGCACGCACCTGGGCCAGCTGGGGGGGCTGCAGGTGGGGCAGGCCATAGATCAGCACGGCGAAGTCGTTCACCAGCTCCACGCTGGCCAGGCCGCAGGCCTGAGCCAGGGCGGCCTCATCCAGGAGCCAGGGAAGATTGGTGAGCTGCGCCCTCCCTCCCTGCACCGGGCCCGCCACGGCGAGGCAGGCAGCTTCCGGCCGGGGATGGTCCCGCCCAGGACCATCCTGGAGGAAGTGGATCACCATCGGCCCCAGGTCGTTCCAGTCGGCCGAGGCGTAGCGCTCCTGCACGAGCAGCTCGGGGTGGGATCCGCCGGCTGAATACAGGCTCAGCAAGGTCTTGGTGCCGCCGATGTCACCGGCCAGCAGGGTCGCCATGGCACTTCAGGCAGGGACTCCAGTCTGGCCGTTCCCCTCGCGGCAGGACAGCGAACGCCCGGTTCGGTGCCGGTTCGATGTCCCACGCAGGAGGCGTCCCACTCAGGAGGCGATCAGGCAGCTCCCGCCTCCACGGGCTCCAGTCCCAGGGAGGCGGCCCGCTGGCTGTTGGCCGCCGCCGCCGCCAACAGCAGTGCCTCCGCCCCCACCAGACCCAGATCCCCATCCGCTCGGCTGCGCAGGCTGGCGCCTCGCGCTTCCGCCTCCTTGGCACCGATCACCGCCAACACGGGGATCTTCATCGTTTCGCCATTGCGGATCAGCTTGCCGAGCCGCTCACCGCTCCTCTCCAGACTGGCCCGCACTCCGGCGGTCCGCAGCTGGGCCAGCAGCTCCTCGGCCCAGGGCAGCACCTCATCGGTGACCGGCAGGAGGCGGATCTGCTCAGGGGCCAGCCAGAAGGGGAAATCGCCGGCGTAGTTCTCGGTCATGATCCCGAAGAACCGCTCCAGCGAGCCGAAGATGGCGCGGTGGATCATGATCGGCCGCTGGCGCGTGCCGTCGGCGGCCACGTACTCGAGGGCGAAGCGTTCCGGCAGGTTGAAATCGAGCTGGATCGTGGAGCACTGCCACATCCGGCCGATGGCATCCTCGATCTTGAGGTCGATCTTGGGGCCGTAGAAGGCACCGCCGCCCTCATCCACCTTGTAGGCCCACCCCTTGCGATTGAGGGCCTCGATCAGGCCCTGGGTGGCCAGATCCCACACCGCGTCGTCGCCGATCGATTTCTCGGGACGCGTGGAAAGGTTGATCTCGTAGCTGCGGAAATCGAAGCTGGAGAGGATCTGCTCGGTGAGATCGAGGATCGCCAGAATTTCACCTGTGATCTGCTCCGGCAGGCAGAACACGTGGGCGTCGTCCTGGGTGAAGCCGCGCACCCGCATCAGACCGTGCATCACGCCGGGCCGCTCGTACCGATACACGGTGCCGAGCTCGGCCCAGCGGATCGGCAGCTCCCGGTAGCTGCGAAGGGTGCTGGCGTAGGTGAGCACGTGGAAGGGGCAGTTCATCGGCTTGAGCTGGTACTGCCGCTCGTCCACCTGCATCGGGCCGAACATCGACTCGTGGTAGAAATCCAAATGACCGGAAGTTTTCCAGAGGCTGATATCGGCCACGTGGGGGGTGTAGAGCAGCTCGTAGCCGGCCTCGAAGTGGAGCTCCCGCCACAGGTTCTCAATCAGCAGCCGCATACGGGCACCGCGGGGATGCCAGAACACAAGGCCGGCGCCGGCCTCATCCTCAATCGAGAACAGCTGCAGGTCGGTGCCGAGGCGGCGGTGGTCGCGGCGCAGGGCCTCCTGTTTGCGGCGCTGGTGTTCCGCCAGCTGCTCCGGGGTTTCCCAGGCGGTGCCGTAGATCCGCTGCAGCTGGGCCCTGGTCTCATCGCCGCGCCAGTAGGCGCCGGCCACGCTTTCGAGCTCAAAGGCCTTGGCGTTGAGCTCGCTGGTGTTGGCCACGTGGGGGCCAGCGCAGAGGTCCCACCAGTCCTCACCGAGGGTGTAGAGGCTGATGGGCTCGTGGATGCCGGCCAGAATCTCCAGTTTGTAGGGCTCGTTCTGGGCCTTGATCTTCGCCTCGGCCTCGGCGCGGCTCACCTCCTTGCGCTCGAGCGGCAGCTGTTGATTGATGATCCGGATCATCTCCTTCTTGATCGCCTTCAGGTCGGCGGCGGTGAAGGGATCGGGGCTGTCGAAGTCGTAGTAGAATCCGGCCTCGGTCCAGGGACCGATCGTGACCTGGGCCTTGGGGAACAGCTTCTGCACCGCCATGGCCAGCACGTGGCTCATCGAGTGGCGAATGCGCAGCAGCTTGGGGCTTTCGCTGGTTTTCGGCAGCATAAGCGGCGCGGCAATCGCTCCTTCCTGCTGGGTTGAATCGCTGGCCTGATGGCCGGGGCCGGCGGTGGTGCAACTGCCGGCCGGCGCCAGCTCGGAGCTGTTGCTGGTGGAGGCGGCAGTAGGCACGGGAATCCGACACACAGAACCGCGATCCTAAGCAGGAGAATCCAGGCCGTGCTTCTGCGCCGCCTTGATCACTCGTCTCCCCTCCCCTTCAGCGGCCCTGGGTTTGCTGCGGCAGGAGCGTCGCAGCGTGGGGCTCACCTATCTGTTCTGGGCGATGGGCCTGTTCGGCCTCAACGGCATCCATCGCTTCTATTGCCGCAAGCCCGTCAGCGGTGGAATCTGGCTGATGAGCCTGGGACTGGTGGGCATCGGGCAGATGGTGGATCTCTTTTTGATTCCAGGCATGGTGGAGGAGGCCAACCGTCAGGCGGTCCAGGGGGCCCCGGCAGCGCAGGATGGTCCAGGGCTGCCGTCGCTGGAACGTCAGTTGCTGCGGCTGGCCCGGGCCAGCGGCCGGGATGGATTCAGCCTCAACGATGCCCTGATCGAACTGGAACTCCCCGCAGGAGCCGGCAGTGCTCAGGTGAGAGGCGAGATTGACCGACTTCTGGGGGAGCATCTGCTGGATGTGGGCAACGATGAGCGGGGCCGGGTCGTCTACCGCGAACCCTGAGCCGCTCCGAGTTTCCTCACACCGTCTTGATGCGCTGGCGGGCCAGATCTTCGCTGTAGAAGCGCCGCAATTCCTCCATCCCCTTCACCGGCTGCCCGTAAAAACTGGTGCCCTGGAGAGTTGGGAGCGAAGCCCATTCCTGGGCCAGCAGGGCCAGCACATCGTGGCTGAAGCCCTGGCGATCAAATCGGGCCAGGGCTCCCCGCTTCTCCATCAGGTAGAGGGCCGCCTGGTCCTGGCTAGCGGGTTGAAAATCGGGCAACCTCAGCCGACGGGCGGCCTCATTCCAGGTGGCCGGCAGGAACTGGTAGGCACCGGCGGCGGCACTGCTGTAACCGCTCGTGACCACGAAATCGGGATGGCGGGCCATGTCGCTGAACTGGCCTCCGCCGTAGAGCATCCGATAGCCGTCACCCCGCCCATTGGTCCAGGTTCCTTCGGCAAACCGGATTGTGTTCAGCAGAGCCCGCCGTTCCGGTGTGATCCGGTAGACACCTGGCCCGGCCGATCCAAAGGCCTGCTGCTCCGCCTGGAGGCGGCCCGTCGGGGGCAGGCTGATGGGGAGCAAAGCGGCGTCCGCCGTCGGGCCGCCGCGGAGGCTGGCCGATTGGAGGCTCCCCACCCGTTGGGAGCTTGGAAGCTCGCCGATTACCAGAGGCAGGGCCACCAGCAGCGCTACGGAGCCGAGTGGACCCTTCAGCGGCGTTTTGGGACGGCAAAGGGCGGAGGCAGGCAGGCGGGACAGCAAGGGCAAACGACAACCGAGTTGGGTGCAACCTTGACGGCTGGCCTGCAGCGCCGCCCACCCCCCTCGCGCCGATCTGGACAAACGGCCTGATCTGTGCTTCCAAGAAGAAGTGTTGCGTTCCGTGGAGGTCGGATCGCTGTGGACAGCAGGAAGGTCCAGCGACCGGCAACCAAAACAGATCGTGTCTGTCAGTGTTTCCAGACGGGGCCTGAAACATCAGTTTGGCTGATCCATGCAACGCCAATGATTCAGGCGTCAGGTCCGCTCGGCTGCAAAAAACCCAGGGCTTGACGTACTCGCTGCAGGGTTTCATCGGCCACCAGGCGGGCCCTTTCGCGGCCTTCCGCCAGCACTGCCAGCAGGGTGGCCGGATCGTGGCGGAGATCGGCATAGCTCTCCTGCACGGGCCGCAGCGCCTCCACCGTGGCCTCCGCGAGCAACGGCTTGAAGGCCCCCCATCCCATGGAGGCACATTCGGAGGCGGCGCTTTCCCGGCTCCTTCCGCTGAGCAGGGCATAGAGGCTCAGGAGATTGTCGGCCTCGGGGCGTTCGGGGTTGCCGAACTCAAGACCCATCACGGGATCCGTCTTGGCCCGCTTGATCTTTTTGGTGATCAGGTCGGGTGGATCCAGCAGGGTGATGCGGGAGCCTTCATTCGGATCGCTCTTGCTCATCTTGCTGCGGCCGTCCGTGAGGCTCATCACCCGAGCGCCCTCGCGGAGGATCAGGGGCTCGGGCACCTTGAGCAGCGGCAAGCGCTCCCCATCGGCTCCATTCGGCCCGAAGCGGGCGTTGATTCGCTGCTGAGCGATGTCGCGCGCCAGTTCGAGGTGCTGTTTCTGGTCTTCCCCCACCGGCACCCGATCGGCGTCATAGAGAAGGATGTCGGCGGCCATCAACACCGGGTAATCGAGCAGACCGGTCGACACATCGGCCCCCTGCTTCAGCGCCTTCTCCTTGAACTGGATCATCCGCTCCAGCCAGTTGAGGGGCGTCACGCAGTTGAGCAGCCAGCAAAGTTCGCTGTGGGCGCTCACCTGGCTCTGCACGAAAACGGTGGAGCGCTGCGGATCGATGCCACAGGCCAGGTAGAGGGCTGCGGTGGTGAGGGTGTCCTCGGCCAGGCATGCGGGGTCGTGGGGCACGGTGATGGCGTGCAGATCAACCACGCAGAAGAAGGTGTCGTGGCTGTCCTGGAGCTCAACCCAGTTGCGGATCGCTCCCAGCCAGTTGCCCAGATGGAGCGCGCCGGTGGGCTGAACCCCCGACAGCACCCGAGGCCGCGGTGTCGTCATTGGGGTGCGGCTCAGGCGCCGGCGTCGACGGTGGCGCCGGCGTCGATGGTGGCGCCACCGTCGATGGTGGCGTCACCGTCGTCTGCAGGGGCGGTGTCACCATCGCTTGCAGGGGGGGCTTCGGCGGTTGCCGCGCTGCTGGTCTCCGGGGTGTCGAGAACCGCTTCAGGGCCGCTTTCAGGGCTGGCTGCGGTCTCGGCAGAAGCATCGACTTCGACCAAAGCTTCGGCTTGGGGTGCACTCACCACTGGCTTGCTGGGCCTGGCGAAGGGGTTGGCCCGGGGCGCCCGGTTGCCGCCACCACCGTCCCCGCCGCGGTTCTCATCGCGAGGCCCGCGCCGTTCGCCGCGTCCCGCGACTGCGGGTCCGCGCTCGCTGACCTGAGCGCGCTGCTGGGCCACCAGCTCATCGAGCTGGCCCGCTTCGAGCTGCTGGGCCAGGGTACGGAGAGAAAAACCGAGCACGGCCACCGTGGAGCGGAGGCCGAGGGCCTCCTGCAGGGCCCGGGCAGCCTGCATTTCGTTATCGCTCAGGCGGATCCGGAAGCCGCCGGGTTCCCGGTTGTCACCCTGGCGGGGGCTCCGGCCCTGCCCCTCCTGCCGGGTGTAGGGAATGGAGCGGGGAGTGTCTTCTGCCATGGCCGCAGCCTGCAATCAGGGGCAAGTGTGGCGCATCGCTTCTCCCTCCCCGCGTCCCAGCCAGACCAGCTCATGAACGGCACCCCTGCCGCCCTCATCCCGGCGGGCCAGCACCATCAACGGAAGCTGACGCAACTCCCCTGTTTCGAAGCGACACCGGTAGTCGCGCAGTAGCTGGAGGTAGCTCTCCAGGGTCCAGCCCTGGTTGCCCCGTTCCTGGGCTCCCCAGAGGCGGAGCTGGGCTTGGCGACAGGCCTCTGTGCCGAATTCCAGCCAGCAGAGCTGTTCGGCGGTCAGCGGGGAGTGACCCTGCTCCACCAGCTCGCGGTAGCGCACGAGTTCCGGCGCATCCCAGCTGCTGTCGGGTGGCAGGTGCCGGGCCAGCTCCTCGACCCGCACCGCGATGAGCCGCAGCCAGCAGCGCTCCAGGAGCAGCACCGGGAGTTGCCCGTGCCAGTGGGAGCTTGCCTCGAGCTGATTGAGCCAGTGGTCCAGTTCAGCGCGCTGACGGGATGTCAGCAGCGGCACGGCGGTGATGCCCGATCGGCGGGAGCCAGGGGTCATGGATTGGTTCCTGGACCCGTCCAGCCTATGGGCGCCGTTCGCGTTGTTCGGTGTCCCACCCGACCTTCGGTGTCCCACCCGACAGCTTTGAAGCAGAACGGGCCCATCTGAGCTAAAGAGGCCTTGCTTGAGCTCCGAGCCCAGGCCCTGACGGAACCGATGCACCCTTCCGAGTCCCCTGTTGCTCCCTCTGGGGAGTTTCTTCCCCTGTCTCGCTTCGCTGCCGCCGACCACCCGTCCAGCCCTGGCACGAGCCCAACGGCCGTGCCGTTTCCGGTCTCATCGGTGCTGTCGGGCGCGCTCGGTCGACTGCCGTTATGGAGTCGTCCCGCCCTGCTTCTGGCGGGCGGAGCAGTGGCCCTCGATGCTGTGCTCCATGCTTTGCATCCGGGCGGGGGGGTGGTGCTGGGCCTTGGTGCCCTGGCCGGTGGTTGGTGGATGCTCACCCCCAGTGGCCGCTCCCCTTCGCCGTGGCGAGCTGGGAGCCTGGCGGACTGGGTCGGGCGCTGTGAAGCCCTGATTCCCCGATTCACCACCCTTGAAGGCCATGGCGCCGGAGAAGAGGCCCGCCGCTCTCAGCTGGCCCAACTGGAGCGGGATCGCCTTAGCCCTGAACTCCTGCTGGCGCTGGTTGGGGTTGAGCGTCCTGCCCCGGTTCACATGGATCGTTTGGGAAGCCTGGCCGCCGCCGTGCGCGGGCGCCATCTCCTGCGCCTCCAGGTGGGTGAGCCGCTCGGCAGCCGCCCAGCCGACTGGAGCTGGCCCGCTGGACCCGCCGCCGCCGATGTCCTGCTCTTTTCGCTGGCCACACCCCTGCGGGCCTCGGAATTGCGCTGGCTCGAGTCTGTGCCGGATGGCCAGCCGGTGTGGCTGCTCCTCACCCTGGAGTCTGAAGGCGACGGCGAGGGCGCCAGGGCTGATCTTCAGCGGCAATGGCCGGCGGCCGATCCCCAGCGTCTGCTGTGCTGGGATGGGGAGGCAGAACGCCTGCCCGCAGCCCTGGCTCCTCTGAGTGACTGGCTGGACCGGGAGGCCCCGCTGCTGCGCTCCCGCACGGCTCGGCGCCGGATCGAGGCGCTGCACGGCCTCTGGCAGGCAGATCTGGAACGCCTGCGGCGCCGGGAGTGGCAGCAGCTTCAGCGTCGCACTCAGTGGGTGGTGGCGGGCGGGGTGCTCGTCACCCCGTTGCCCAGCCTTGATCTGTTGGTGTTGGCCGCCGCCAATGGCCTGATGCTGAGGGAGATGGCCCAGCTCTGGGATTGCCCGTGGAGTGCCGATCAACTCAGGGCCGCCGCCACCGAACTCGGCAAGGCTGCCCTGGCCCAGGGGATTGTGGAGTGGAGCACCCAGGCCCTTGCAGCCGCCGTGAAGTTCCATGGCGCCACCTGGCTTGTGGGCGGTGCCCTGCAGGCGCTTAGCGCGGCCTACCTCACGCGGGTGGTGGGCAGGGCCATGGCCGATGTGCTCGCCCTTTCCGCCGGTGTGAGCGAGCCCGACCTGGCCCGGATCCGGCTGGAGGCCCCCCTGCTGGTGGCCCGGGCCGCCGAGGAGGAGAGGCTCGATTGGGCCGGCTTTGTTGGCCAGGCGAGGCGTTGGTGGGAAGGCCAGCAGGTTCAGGGAAGCTGCAGCTGAGCGTTCAGCGACTCGCCATCGCTTCGCGATGCGCTTCACCATGCATATCGCCATGCATATCGCCATGCATATCACCGGGCATATCACCATGCATGTTCGTTGAATGCAGTACTCCACCCCATGGCCCAGATCAGATATTTTTTCATGAAGTTTGCTTGCAATCAGAAAAGATTTTCCTTGCTGGCCCTTATGACTCGTCAGTGGTTTTAAGTTTAAGGCGTCTGATTTCGTGGGCTCACCGTGGGCTCACCGTGGGCTCACCGTGGGCTTAACGCGACCTAACAGCGGTCTAGTCCTCGACCAACCTTTGGTCGATTCATGGACTATCCATGCCATGGCCATTGCTTGGTTCCCATGATTGGACATTCCTTCTCAACTTCCGTCCTTATCCCATGACCACTGCGATTCGCGGCGGCCGTTCCCAGAGCTGGGAATCTTTCTGTCAGTGGGTCACCTCCACCAACAACCGCCTCTATGTGGGCTGGTTCGGTGTGCTGATGATCCCCTGCCTGTTGGCCGCCACCATCTGCTTCATCGTTGCCTTCATCGCTGCTCCACCCGTCGACATCGACGGCATCCGTGAGCCCGTTGCCGGTTCGCTGATGTATGGCAACAACATCATCTCCGGCGCTGTGATCCCTTCCAGCAACGCCATCGGTCTGCACTTCTACCCGATCTGGGAAGCCGCTTCGCTCGACGAGTGGCTCTACAACGGTGGCCCCTACCAGTTGGTGGTGTTCCACTTTCTGATCGGCATCTCTGCCTACATGGGCCGCCAGTGGGAGCTCTCCTATCGCCTCGGCATGCGCCCCTGGATCTGCGTGGCCTACAGCGCTCCTCTGTCAGCGGCCTTCGCTGTGTTCCTGATCTACCCCTTCGGTCAGGGCTCCTTCTCCGACGGCATGCCCCTCGGCATCAGCGGCACCTTCAACTTCATGCTGGTGTTCCAGGCTGAGCACAACATCCTGATGCACCCCTTCCACATGCTGGGTGTGGCCGGTGTCTTCGGCGGCAGCCTGTTCTCCGCCATGCACGGTTCGCTGGTGACCTCGTCGCTGGTGCGTGAAACCACCGAGGCTGAGAGCCAGAACTACGGCTACAAGTTCGGCCAGGAAGAAGAGACCTACAACATCGTGGCTGCCCACGGTTACTTCGGTCGCCTGATCTTCCAATACGCCTCCTTCAACAACAGCCGCAGCCTCCACTTCTTCCTGGCCGCCTGGCCCGTGGTGGGCATCTGGTTCACCAGTCTGGGCATCAGCACCATGGCCTTCAACCTGAATGGCTTCAACTTCAACCAGTCGATCCTTGATGCCCAGGGCAAGGTGATTCCCACCTGGGCCGATGTGATCAACCGTGCCAACCTCGGCATGGAAGTGATGCACGAGCGCAACGCCCACAACTTCCCGCTCGACCTTGCCGCCACCACCCCAACCCCCGTGGCTCTGACGGCTCCGTCGATCGGTTGAGCGGCTCTTCCGATCCTTCCACATCCGCTCTGCCCTTGCCTGGCAGGGGCGGCTGCCAGCCGTCATGCAGCGGAGCTACGCAGGCTGCGATCATGTGAGGTGCGCCTCGGCGCCCACAGGAGGACACGCCTTGCCGGGCCTGGATCAGCACGTTCATTTCGCTCTGCTGCTGACGCTGTTCACCGGACTGTCCACCGGCATCGGCAGTCTGCTGGGTTTGCTCAACCGCAGCTTCAATCCCCGCTTACTCGCCCTCTCGCTGAGCTTCTCCGCTGGGGTGATGATCCAGGTGTCCTTCCTGGAGATCTTTCCTAAGGCCCGCACCGCCCTCAGCGCCGTCCTCGGTGTCAGAGCCGGCTACTTGTGGACCACGATCGCCTTCTTTGCCGGCATCGCCCTGATGGCCGCCCTTGACCAGGTGCTTCCGAGCCACGGTGATGCCCCCCTCCTGGGCCTTCACCCATCCCAGTCAGCCAGCGCCGAGGAGAGAAGCACCCTGCTGCGGATGGGTCTCTTCTCTGCCTTGGCGATCGCGATTCACAATTTCCCCGAGGGGCTGGCAACGTTCATGGCCGCCGTCAGCAACCCAAGATTTGGGTTCAGCATCGCCATGGCGATCGCCATCCATAACATTCCGGAAGGCCTGGCCATCTCAGCCCCAGTGCATTACGCCACCGGCAACCGTGCCCTGGCCTTCTGGCTCTCCTTCGCGTCCGGTCTTGCCGAGCCGCTCGGTGCCCTGCTCGGCTACGTTCTGCTGCGGTCTGTTCTCACACCATTGGTGATGGGTGTGGTGTTCGGCAGTGTGGGAGGAGTGATGGTCTACATCTGCCTTGATGAACTGCTGCCTGCCGCCCAGCGCTATGGCACCCACCATCAGATGATTGCCGGCGTGATCGCCGGCATGGTTGTGATGAGCACGAGCCTTCTCTTTCTGGCCTGACATGAGCAGCCTCCAGCTCTCCCCCGCAGACACCAGCAGCCAGCGATGGGCCTGGTGGCCGCTTCTGCCTCTCTATCCCTATGGCCGTCGTCCCACGCTGATGCGCGAGTTGGTGCCCAACCGGGTCTGGTGCTTCGAGCAACTCCACGGGGTGTGGTATGTGGCTGTGCCGATCCGGATGACGGTTCTGAGGGTGGATGACGGTCTGCTCCTCTATGCCCCGGTGCCCCCAACCCCGGAGCTGCTCCGGGAACTTTGTGCCCTTGAGCAGCGGATCGGACCGGTGCGCGCGATCGTTCTCCCCACCGCCTCGGGTCTTGAGCACAAATTGCCGGTGCCGGCGATGGCACGGGCTTTTCCGGAGGCCACGGTTTGGATCACTCCCCATCAGTGGAGTTTTCCTCTCTCCCTCCCTTCGCGTTGGCTTGGCTTTCCAGCAGGCCGTACCAAGTGCCTGCTGGAGGATGGTGTTCCCTATGCCAGCCAGCTTGACTGGTTGCCACTGGGTCCAATTGATCTCGGGCTTGGAACATTCATGGAGTTTGCCTGCTTTGATCGGGCCACGTCATCTCTGCTGGTTACGGATGCTCTGGTCGTTATCGGTACCGATCCACCACCCGTCTTCAACCTTGATCCCACCCCGCTCCTCTTCCATGCCCGAGAGTTTGGTAGTGAACCGATGGAGGATCGCCCTGATCTACGTCAGCGGGGTTGGTTGCGAATGGTCGCCTTTGCTAATTATCTCCGTCCTGACAAACTTGAGGTTCCTTCTATTGGCAGAATTATTTCTGAAGCCTTTGCGCCACCTTGCCGAACCGCGCGCAGCCATTTCGGAATTTATCCCTTTCAGTGGATCGATGGTTGGCAAGAGCAGGTGGAGTTGCTGATCTCGCATCCTGGTAAAGAACCGCGGCTGTTGGTTGCTCCCGTTCTTGAAAAGCTCGTCTTTCCGCGGGCACGCTCTCTCCTGTTGAATTGGCTTGATTCCCTTCCTCGCTATAACTCTTCGCTTCGTCTCATCCCAGCCCATTACGATGCGCCAATCATGCTTCCAGCTGATTGTCTTGATGCGTTTAAGCAATCGTTGGCTGTCAGAGCTTGGGCTCCCGATGATGGATCTTGGCAGTTCCTTAGCCGGATCGATTCGACCCTTAGGGATTGGCATCTCGTTCCATAAGTTGGTTTATTTTAAGGCTGCCCTTACTCTTCTGCTAAACTCCCATCAGAGATCATTTCCATCCAATGTTGGCGCGTATCTTCAGACGCATCGCAGACCCTCCCAAGTGCCTGGAGTTCGACAGCATTGATCAAGAGCAGGAGCAAAGCTTTTCATTCCAGCCATTTAATCAGGTTTCAGCTGAAACCCAACCTTTGCCCTATGTGATCCAGCAACAGGGGATTGGTCGTGGCCTGTTATCGCTGGCTTCCTCCGTGGTCTGCCATGTGCATGTGGCAAAGCGTTACCATCTTCTACCATACGTAGATCTGACAAAATACTACACGGAGTACAAAGATTTAGATCATGAGTCTTCGGCTGAGTGCTCTACTACGAATCCTTGGGAGTACTACTTCAAGCCAGTTTCATCACTTACCTACCAGAATGCGTGCCAAGCACCCTATTGTTTAGGTTCATCGCCTGGCTTTCCCTCGGGTTATCCGCGAAAGATGCTGATTTCCCAGGTTCAGCAGCTTCGAGATATTGCTGCGACTGTACTAAAGCCAGTAGATGAGATTGAATGCGATGTCCAAGAAACCATCCGCTTCCTTGCTACTGATGGATTGATTCTTGGTGTGCACTTCCGTGGACAAGAACAAAAGACCATGCCTTACCATCCACTTTCGCCCACGAGTCAGCAAATTTTTTCGGCGATAGATCGGGCCCTCGATCTAACTGGATTTTCGCGTATCTTCTTGGCAACGGAAGATCTGGACTATCTTGATATGCTGGTTTCTCGTTACGGACAGCGAGTGTTCTCCCTACCCCATTTTCGCACTCGCTCGCCTGTCAATGCATACCGCATCAACCCGAGGCCAAAGCACCGTTATTTGTTGGGTCGTGAGATCTTGACAGATACTTTAATCCTCAGCCGATGTCATGGATTGGTCAGTTCTACCTCCAATGTTACCGAAATTGCCAGGGCCATTAACAATGGCGGATACAGGCTCGATCTGGTTATCGACAATGGCCTTAACGTACACCAGCGCTGGCTAGCTTCTCATGTCTGGGATATTAAGCGTATGCTGCCTGCAAGGCTCGGTGGATTCAGTGATACAGCTGTAACTCCTTACCCTAAAGTCGTCGATTAGACCAAGCTTGCGTTTCTTCAACTCCCTGTGTCGCCAAGCTCCAGAACAAATACCGGTTTTCAAGAGCCTAGCTGAGTCCATCCCCTACAATATATTTAGCTCACTTCCGGATCAGGGCTATGTTAAGGATAGTCGCTCCTTACTACGTCTGGGAAGATTCAGCGTATTCAGGTGTATGCCGTTAGGAACTTCTTAGCCTCGCTAGATTTGAATCCCTGATCCACGAAAAAAGCCCTCGAAATCCTTGCCTTAGCGTCACACTTGTTAGTGGTCGATATAGGATATCTTTGCTGTGCTATTTTATTAACGGATGCTTTATGTCCGATGAAGCTCTGCAGATCGCTTGTTTTTCGAGCTGCCTTTCAGTTCATCTTGATCCCGGCTATTAAGTCTCTCTCCAGATTTGCCGTAGCAAAATGTAGATTTTTTATTCAAAAACTATTCATTTTGCCATAGTTTAATGTCACTCAACAAAACGCCTGCATTGAAGTAGGGAGAATCCGGGGACGTGCCTAGACGTGTGTGCGTTGCTGGTCAAGATTCGGATCACTCACAGTGGAGGGAGAAAAGATAGAATCAGCAGACGGAAGTTGCCTTACAGATGAGGCCGAATACGGGAGGGCCTACTTGGTAGGGCTAACTAGGATCATTGATACTGATGAAAAAAAGATCCAAGCACAGTTGAATTTATCTCTTTCAGCGAGCTCAAGTCTCCCGTGAAATTTATAGCAATTATATTTGCTGCTTATTCTGGCTGTCGGAAGGCTTCAGGCTCACAGTAACATGCCGGATGCAGTTGTTGTCAACAGTGCATACAGTATTTACTGGTTCAGGTTGGGTAGCTCGCAACTTTTTAGCCATCAATCTGGTTGCTTATATAAAATCTGAGTCTAATTGCTGGTGGGAAAAAGTAAGCTATCTAGATCGGAATGTAAAGTTTCTTTTATAGCTTCCTGGATCTCCTTTGGTTCTTCGTATCCATAGGTTGCAAAAATGTTGATGCCTTTCTGGGTGCATTTGGCGCATAGTTCACTGGTGACGCGAGCTTTCTGCATGGCGGAATAGCTGTCGTCAAGGTAGTTGCCCAATCTTGGCGATGATGGGGATTCTACACAGCAGACCGAATAATTGCCATCCATATCGAGAGTGACCTGCGAATCACGCATGAAGCATCGCTGGGAGCGATGCGTGCCGATGGCTTGGCTTACCATTTGGGGAGAATATTCGATGTAATCAAAGCCATCCGGAACGCCCTCGAGGCCCTCAAACATGCGGTCGATCGGCATGTAGTAAGCATGATAGGGGGTAAATTTCAGACCAAGCTTGTCGCAAAAGTGTTTGAAGAGGTGCACTTCGTGTTTGTTGTCTCGATGCACCAGGTAGCGAACGTCGATATCTTTGTAGCTTTCCCAGTCTGAGAGGGTCTCGGAAATTCGGATCAGGTTGGCGAGAACAGGTTCAATGCGCCCACCGCGGTGATTGATCGCATAGGTTTTTTGAGTGAAGCCAGACACGGTGATGGTCAGGTTCCAGAGCTGGTAGGGCTTCAGTTTTGACCAGTCGTAATCATGATTTAAATTCGAAGAGATCCCGCATGGGATGCCATGCTTAATAGCGATCCCGATCAGATCGTCGAGACGAGAGTGAAGGGTGGGCTCTGTCCAGTTGTACAATCCCATGCGTAGATTGCCACCTGTATCTTCTTTTGCCTTGATGCATATTTTTTCAAACATATCGGGTTCCATTTCACGCAGCGATTGTCCGATGCTATTGGAGAACTCGGGCATGCCCACTGGGCAGGCCGTGCAGCGGAGATTGCAACCGCTCACCACATCGATCCAGAACTCAATGGGCTTTTTCTGGATCACGGCAGGTGTATCCTTGATGCCGATCAGGTCCTTGATCTTGTGCTTCACAGATACGGGGACGACCTGTTTTAACGATGAGGTGAATGCCATGTAGATTTTTTGATCGATCCGCCAATCCTAAAGCAAACTCAGGTCAAGAGGATGGTTTGAGGCCGGAATGTAGGGGTGTCACAGCAATGTCAGCTATGACTGTTCCCGTCGGGGCCATGGGATGGCGGTCTCGACCGCCTGTCTGGTTTCAGAGCCTGAGCGGGCCAGGGTCGTCGGAATGCAGGGGATCGGCCTGGCCTGTTCCGATCAGAGCCCCCTCCAACTCCATCCGCTGCTCCATCTGGCGCAGAAAATAACCAGTCATCATGGCGGATGCCAGCAAACCGGCAAGGTTGTCTCTGCTGGTCTGGATCTTCACGTCGAATTGGTCGCCGGGGAGCATCCCCAGCAGTCCCTGCACGTTGTGGCGAATGATGTCCTGGATGTCGCCACTGGCGGAGCGGGCCACCCGTTGCAGAACATCCGGGGATTGCTCCTGCAGGTACTGGATCAGGGAATTGCCGCTGATCGCCTCGTTGTCGCTGGTCAGGAACTCCGGATTGAACATGGGACTCCCGCTCGGCTGGCCAGTCCCCGGACCAATGCTGGCCCCGGGTTTGCGGAGAACCATACCGCAGCTGATCAGACTCCCCCAGGGGGCTCACTGGATAGGGACCGTATCGGGCCAAAGCGCTGCAGGGGCCAGTAGCGCCAGAAGGCCGTGCCGATTACCTCCTGGCGGGGCAGGGGCCCCCAGACATGGGAGTCGAGGCTGGCGTTGCGGTTGTCCCCCAGGACCAGCAGGTGGCCCGGAGGAACCACGACCGGTCCGAATTCGTAGTCCATCGCCTCGGCATTCCAGTCGGGCTCCACCCGAGCGCCGTTGCGCAGCAGCCTCCCCGCCAGGATCTCGACCCGGTCACCGGGGCCTGCCACCACACGCTTGATCAATGCGGAGCTGGGGCTATAGCCCGCATCAACCAGCTGGGCGGGGGGATGGAACACCACCACCGTGCCGGGCTTGAAGTTGCGGCCGAGGTGGGGGCGGACCTTCTCAACCAGGATCCTGTCCTGCAGTTGGAGGGTCGGAAGCATCGATCCAGAGGGTATCCAGCGCGGTTCCACCACCAGCCAGCGCAGCAGCAGCGCCACCATCAGCCAGAGAAGCAGGGAGAGCAGCTGACTTCGAAGGCCGTTCGTGGGTCCAGAGGCCAGCGCTTCGGCCTGGTTCCGGAGCCCGCCCCGGGGCAGCTCAACCGATCCGGGTCCTGCCGGAGATTGCGCAGTCGGCTTTGAACTGCCGTCGTCCATCGGCGGGGCCTCGTGAGGATGATCCATGCATCCATCCTCTCGTCCCTGCCGCCGTGGCCGCGGAATCCTCCCCTGCCGATCGGGCCGAAGCGAACCTCAGGGCCGCCCTGCTGCTCCTGGGAGCCCTCCAGCGGGCCGGCCTCGGGCACGCAGTGCTGTGCCCGGGCAGCCGTTCGGCCCCGCTGGCGTTAGCGGCGGGCCTGCTCCAGCATCGGCGACTCCATCTGCACACCGCCCTCGACGAGCGTTCGGCCGCCTTCTTCGCCCTTGGGCTCGCCCGGGCCACAGGCGTGCCCGCCGCCGTGATCACCACCTCCGGATCGGCGGTGGCCCAGCTGTTGCCCGCCTGCGTGGAGGCCCACCATGGAGCCATCCCCCTGTTGCTGCTCAGCGCCGACCGCCCGGATCGGCTCAAGGGATGCGGGGCTAACCAGAGCGTGAACCAGGAGGACTTCCTCAGGGGGAGCTGCCGTTGGTTCGGCCAGGCATCCGGAACCGGCATGGGGGGGATGGAGCCTGCCGCTGTGGAGGCGCTGGCTGCCGAGGCCTATCTCAGGAGCCTCGGGGGGAACGGAGCGCTTCCGGCTGGCCCCGTGCACCTCAACCTGCCCTTCGAGGAACCCCTGCACGTCGGTGCCGCCTCCCTGGCCTCCCTGGCCGGCTCCCTCGCGATGGGGCCTGCCCTTCTGGGTGAGCCTGCGCTTTCGATGGGCGCGCCTACGACCATGCCAGCTCCGCCCAGCTCGGTTGCCGACCCGGCCGGCTCGGTCGATGGGGCCAGGGCTGCTGCCAGCCCCTCAGCGGCCCTTCCCGCCCTCGATCCCGACCGTCCCGGGGTGGTGGTGGCCGGCCCTTGGCGGGGCAGCCCGCACGCCTGGCACACCCACCTGGATGCCCTGATCCTTTGGCAGCGGCGGAGCGGCTGGCCCGTGCTCGCCGATCCCCTCTCCGGCCTGCGGGGACAGCCGCAACTCTCCTGCGTGGGCGGCTACGACCTCCTGCTGGAGTCCCCGGATCCGGATCTCGCCCCCTCCCAGGTGCTGCGGCTCGGAAGCCTGCCCGCCAGCCGCCGGCTGGAGCGGTGGCTGGCGGGCCTGGATGCCGAGCAGGTGCTCGTGAGTGAAGGGGACTCGCGACCCCTCGATCCCCTGGCGGTGGTGAGGGCTCAGACGGCCGCGGGCTTGCAGGCCTGGGTGGGGGGCCAGCTCAACGGCCCCTCGGTGGCGCCATCCGCCGCTGCCTGCCGTCTGGCGACAACTTGGCGAGACGCGGAGAACAGGCTGCAGGCGCTGCTGGATCAGGCGCTCAGCACGGATCCGCGCTCGGCCGCTGCATGGAATGAACCCGCCCTTGCCCGCCATCTCAGCCGCCTGCTGCCGCCTGGGCTGGCGGTGATGCTGGCCAACAGTTCGCCGGTGCGGGACTGGGAGACCTTCGCCGATCCCGCGGCCCCATCCCGGCCCATTGTGGGCTTTCGCGGCGCCTCAGGAATTGATGGAACCCTCTCGGAGGCCTGCGGCCTGGCGGAGGCCCTGGGCTCCTGTCTGCTGATCAGCGGCGATCTGGCCCTCCTGCACGACGCCAACGGCTGGCTGTGGCGGCCCCAGCTGCAGGGGAGGCTCACGGTGCTGGTGATCGACAACGGCGGCGGCGGCATCTTCGAGCAGTTGCCGATCCGCATCGAGCCCGCCGAGTTGCTTGATTTTGATCGTCTTTTCGCGATGCCCCAGCCGGTGGATCCCCTCGCCCTGGCCCATGCCCACGGCGTGCCGGCCCGTCTGAGCGCCTCCCCTGCAGCTCTGTCGGCGGATCTGGCCTGGGCCCTGGCCCAGCCCTTCAGCCTGTTGGTGGTGCGTACGGATCGTCGCCACGATGCCGAGTTGCGCCGCCGGCTGCGCACAATGGCGGCACTCGGTTCCGCCTCCAGATGAGCGCAGCGCCCCCCGCCAGCCAACCGGCCCCGGTGCAGTGGGAAGCCGTAGGCACCTACCGCGACATCCGCTTCCTGCGCAGCGAGGAGGGCATCGCCCGGATCAGCATCAACCGACCTGAAAAGCGCAACGCCTTCCGACCAGGCACGGTGCAGGAGCTCTGTGATGCCTTGTCCCGGGTCCGCGATGACCCCGGCATCGGGGTGGTGCTATTCACCGGCGACGGCCCCGCCGCCGATGGGGTGTGGGCCTTCTGCGCCGGCGGCGACCAGAGCGTGCGGGGCGACGGGGGTTACCTCGACGACACGGGCCTGCCCCGACTCAACGTGCTCGACCTGCAGCGCCTGATCCGCAGCCTGCCGAAGGTGGTGATCGCCTTGGTGGCCGGGTACGCGATCGGCGGTGGCCAGGTGCTTCACCTGCTCTGCGACCTCAGCTTGGCGGCCGATAACGCCGTCTTCGGCCAGACCGGGCCCCGGGTGGGCAGTTTTGACGGGGGCTTCGGCGCCGGTTACCTGGCCCGGGTGGTGGGGCAGCGCAAGGCTCGGGAGATCTGGTTTCTCTGTCGCCGCTACGACGCCCGTGAGGCCCTGGCCATGGGGTTGGTGAATGCGGTGGTTCCCTTGGAGCGTCTGGAGGCCGAAGGGGTGGCCTGGGCCCGGGAGGTGCTGGCCCATAGCCCCACGGCGATCCGCTGCCTGAAGGCGGCCTTCAACGCCGAAACCGACGGACTGGCCGGCATCCAGGAGCTGGCGGGGCAGGCCACCCATCTCTTTTACCGGACCGCCGAGGGCCAGGAGGGTCGCAATGCCTTCCTGGAGAAGCGGGATCCCGATTTTTCCCAGAGTGGGTGGTTGCCATGACGTTCGTCAGCCTCTGGCTGGGCTGGGTAAGGTGCGCATTATTCAGAACTTTGGCCGCCTTCCGGGATCCGTGTTCCCTTCATCGCTCAGGCCCATGCAGGGCGAGCTTGGCCACCGGTTTCGTCCGCTGGCGGAGAGTTTCTCTCTGGCCGGTCGGCCCCTGGGCCTATGTCGCTTCCGCCTGCATCTCGCCCCGCTCCTGCTGATCTGGTTGCTGCCGTCGCTGACCAGCCCAGGGCAGTCCCAGCCCCTCCCGCCTGCCTCAGCCCTTGCCGAGCAGGCCGCTTCGCCAGCGTTGCTGGTGGCACCACCACCCCTAGGCGCGGCGGCCCTGCTGGGACCGGAACCGTTGAGCATCGGCGGCGACCCCATTCCAGCGGCACCGTCCCCGCTCCCGCTGCCGCTGGCTCCGGCAGCCCTGGAGGGTCCCAGCGGCCCCTCACCAGGCGCTGCTCCCGCGCCTTCCCTCGCGCCATCGCCCACGGCCGCCGCCGCCGCTACCCCCGCCCCTGCAGCCCGCGCCACGGTGGCGCCCCCGGCCAGCCCCTCAGCCCCGCCGGCTACCGCGCCATCCCCCGCTGCCACAGGCCCCGCCACTCCACTGGATCGGGCCCTCATCCTCGATCGCCAGCGGCGCCTGCTCAGCCTCCTGGAGAACGGGCGATTGGTGCGTCGTTTTCCTGTGGCCGTCGGCATGCCGGGCTGGGAAACGCCGGTGGGTCGGTTTCAGGTGCTGAACAAGACGGAAAATCCCGTGTGGGAGCACCCAGAGAAGGGCACGCACACCCCAGCCGGCCCAGCCAATCCCCTCGGCAGCCGCTGGATCGGCTTCCATCAGGACTGCCTGGGACGTCGCGGCTGGGACGGTGAACACATGCTCGATGTCAAGGGCTGTGTGGTGGCCGGCTTCCACGGCACCCCCCATCGCTGGACCGTGGGCCAGGCCCTCTCCCACGGCTGCGTGCGTCTGTATGAGGAGCATGTGCGGCAGGTGTTCGATTTCGTATCGATCGGCACACCGGTCACCGTGCTCCCCTGAGGACCGAATCCGGCTGAGTGCCGGCAGATGAGGTCCGTAAACTGGCGCCCACCATGCCTTGGAAGGATGCGGGTTCTTTTCGCCGCGGCCGAATGCGCCCCGATGGTCAAGGTGGGGGGGATGGGCGACGTGGTGGGATCCCTGCCGCCGGCCCTGGCGGACCTGGGCCATGACGTGCGCATCATCATGCCGGGCTATGGAAAATTGTGGAGCCGGTTGCAGATCAGCCCGGAGCCGATCTGGCGCGGCCACACCATGGGCACCGACTTCTCCATCTTCGAGACCCGACATCCCACCAATGGCCTGCCCATCTATCTGGTGGGTCATCCCGTGTTCGATCCTGAGCGGATCTATGGCGGTGAAGATGAAGACTGGCGTTTCACCTTCTTTGCCAGCGCCACCGCTGAATTTGCCTGGAACGGTGGCTGGAAGCCCCAGGTGCTGCACTGCCACGACTGGCATACCGGCATGATTCCGGTGTGGATGCATCAGGACCCGGAGATCAGCACGGTCTTCACCATCCACAACCTCAGGTACCAGGGGCCCTGGCGCTGGAAGCTCGACCGCATGACCTGGTGCCCCTGGTACATGCAGGGAGACCACACGATGGCGGCGGCCCTGCTCTATGCCGACCGCGTCAATGCGGTGTCGCCCACTTACGCCCAGGAGATCCGCACCTCCGAGTACGGCGAGAAGCTCGAGGGGCTGCTGAACTACATCAGCGGCAAGCTGCGCGGCATCCTCAACGGCATCGACACAAGCGACTGGGATCCGTCCACCGACTCGGCCCTGGCCTCCACCTTCAGCTCCCGCAACCTGGAGGGCCGGGCGGCGAACAAGGCCTTGCTCCAGGAGCGGATGGGACTGACGGTCAATCCCGACACCTACCTGATGGGCATGGTGAGCCGTCTGGTGGACCAGAAGGGGGTGGACCTGCTGCTGCAGGTGGCCGATCGGGTGCTGGCCTACACCGACAGCCAGTTCGTGGTGCTCGGCACGGGCGATCGCGGCTACGAATCGGGCCTCTGGCAGATGGCGTCCCGCCACCCCGGCCGCTTCTCGGTGTTCCTCACCTATGACGATTCCCTCTCCCGCCTGATCTACGGCGGCACGGATGCCTTCCTGATGCCCAGCCGCTTCGAGCCCTGCGGCATCAGCCAGCTGTTGGCGATGCGCTACGGCTCGATCCCGGTGGTGCGCAAGGTGGGCGGGCTGGTGGACACGGTGCCGCCCCACGATCCCCGCGCCCACACCGGCACGGGTTTCTGCTTCGACCGCTACGAGCCAGTGGACTTCTACACAGCGATCGTGCGCTCCTGGGAAGCCTTCCGCCATGCCGACAGTTGGCACGAACTGCAGCGCCGCGCCATGGAGCAGGACTTCAGCTGGGAGCGTTCAGCCCGGGAATACGACGCGATGTACCGCGAGGTGTGCGGGTTGAAGGAACCCACCCCGGCGGCTGAGGAGGTGGAGCGCTTTTCCCAGGGGCAGGGGGCTGACCCCAGCCTGCGCCAGGGAGTCACCAACCAGGAGCTGGAGATCGGCCCGGACTCCGAGCCGCCCCGTTCCCGCAATCCCCTCTCGCTGCTGCGCCGCCTCAGCGAGGGTTGAACGACCCCTGAGCGGCGACCGTTCCCGTTCAGGAACCGGACTCCATGGCATCCCCTGCGTACTCCCGCGAGCAACCTTCCTACCGCGAGAAACCTTCCTCCCGGGAGGAACCTTCCTCCCCCCTGCCGGCTCCCTATGAGGATCCCTGGAGGCGTTTGGCCACCGACCTGGCCGCCGTGGTCGCCACTGCCAGGCTGAAGGCCCAGGAAATCTGGCGGCTCAATGGCGAGGGCACTCTGGCCACACCGGCCTTCTGGCCCAGGGGTTTGGCCGCCTTGTTCTGGCCATTGCTGCTGGCACTGTGCCTGCTGCTGCTGGTGGGATTGGCCCTGCGGCTGCCGGGAGGGCGGGGAGGGCCGCCTGCGGACCCTGCGGCCGAGCGGTCTCCGGCTGCGGCCCCGCAAGCTCCCGGTCAGGGGACGGGCTCCTGGCCCCCGGGAAGCCCCGGCGCCAGCCAGGCCCCAGATCCTCTTCAGGCCGATCAACTCCAGGGCGATGTCGCTGCGGCGCCGCCTCCCTCGACTCTGGTGATCCCGGAGGACACGGGTTCGGCTGGGGACCCAGCGGCGGCTGTCAGACCTGTTGATCGGGGTGGCAGATCCACGGGTCTGCCGACCCCGTGGCCCGCTGGCGCCCCATCCCGGACCGTTGCTGGTGATTCCTCCCCGCTGGGTTCCGGGGGCGGACCCGGTGCCGAGGGCGCTGCCGACAGTGCTGCCGGCGGTGCTGCCGACCCTGCGGCGGCGTCAGCTGCTTCGCCCCTGGCTGAACTGGTGGGGGCCGACCCTCCCGCCTGGGTTCTGGCTCTGGAGCAACGGCCCGCGGAAGGTCTGCTGCGGCTGCGGCTGGCCGGCGGGTATGGCGCTCTGCCCCTTGCCGAGCGCCGCAGCCTGGCGGAGCGCTGGCTGGAGCGCGCTCGGGAGCTGGGCTACGAGCGCCTTGAACTGGTGGAGCCGGCCGGAGGCCTGCTAGCCCGGCCCGCCCGGGTGGGCTCGGGCATGATCCTGCTCGACGCCGACTCCACCCCTCGATGACCCTGCCCCTGGATCCCCTGCTGGCGCTCTGGGGCGAGCCCCTCGGTGAGCCAAGCCGGCGTCCCGCCAGCCTGGCTGCCGTGAGCACCGACAGCCGCGCCGATCTGAACGGGGCCCTGTTCGTGCCGCTGCTGGGGGAGCGGTTTGATGGCCATCGCTTTCTGGAGACGGCCCTGGCCGGCGGGGCCGCCGCCGCCGTGGCCCAGCGCGACCGCTTGAGCCCCAAGCAGCTTGAGGCCGTGCTTGCCCTCGGCCGGCCCGTGTGGCTCGTGGACGACACGCTGCTGGCCTATCAGGAACTCGGCCGCCTCTGGCGCCGCCAACTGGGTGTGCCGGTGGTGGCTGTGACGGGTTCGGCCGGCAAGACCACCACCCGCGAATTGATCCGCGCCTCCCTGGCCTGCCTGGGGCCGGTGGTGGCCAGCAGCGGCAACGAAAACAACGATGTGGGGGCCCCGCTCACCCTGTTGAAGGCCGATGCCACCACCCGTGCCCTGGTGGTGGAGATGGGGATGCGGGGCCTCGGTGAAATCGAGCGGCTGAGTCGTTGCGCCGAGCCCGACGTGGCCGTGATCACCAACATCGGCACCGCCCACATCGGCCGGCTCGGCAGCCGCGAGGCGATCGCCACCGCCAAGTGTGAGATCAGCGCGGCCCTGCGGTCCGATGGTCTGGTGGTGATCCCGGCCGGCGATTCACTGCTGGAGGGGGCTTTGGCCGCCAGTTGGAGCGGCAGGGTGCAGCGGGTGGCTCTGGCCGACGACGAGCTGGTGCCAGGAACGCCGCCGCCCGACCTGGTGGGCCGGCTGGTGGCGCCCTCCCCAGCCTCTGGCAGCGAAAGCGAGCGCCCCGAAGCCGAGCGCCTGGACACCGAGCACCTGGACACCGAGCACCTGACCACTGAGCGCCAGGCCCTTGAGCGCCTTGAGGTGGAGGGCCTGCCGCCGATCACCCTGCCCCTGGCGG
>Ga0208050_1000041_pt1 | contig 43084 bp, 41 predicted proteins | sample LakMenEpi13Jun10_FD_150691 | JGI IMG/M metagenome (GOLD analysis project Ga0208050, IMG submission 150691) | Freshwater microbial communities from Lake Mendota, WI - 13JUN2010 deep hole epilimnion (SPAdes) | ecosystem: Environmental > Aquatic > Freshwater > Lake > Epilimnion/Euphotic zone ... | reverse complement strand
CACCAAGAACATTCTCTTGAATGAAGGTCTGCGCGCCTGGATGGCCCCCGCCGACCAGCCTCACGAAAACTTCGTCTTCCCTGAAGAGGTTCTGCCCCGCGGCAACGCTCTCTGATCCAGAAGCGAGTATCGATTCCATTGCCTTCAGCGCTCCTTCAATGGAGCGCTTTTTTTATGGCTTGGCACCGCTAATGGCTCTGGTAACGATGCCGTTTGGCTTCAGGGAAATGCAGATCGCCCTGGCCCGACCGCTGAGTCCTTGGTGTTGCGTTCTTTTCAGGCGCGTCCCGTGCGCTCCTGTGCTGTTGACTTCAGCTCGGGTCCCTTGCATCGGGCAGTCCTGGCACTTGTGATCCGATCCGGCGTGGGCCCTTCAGGCCTGGCGGCGGCACAGCTGGAGGCCCCGGGGCCAGATCCGGCAGGTCCAGCCACGGCGGCGGGCCTGCTCCAACAGGCTGCGCTGCAGGGCGCCATCGGAGGCCCAGCCCGGTTCCTGCGGGTTCAGCAGCAGCAGGTTGATGCCCCGCCGCCGCTCCAGGGTCTCCAGGTCGCCGTCCGACGCAGCCGGGAACAGCACCATCAGCCGCCCGCTCAGGTGGGGCGCCAGGTAGCTGGTGGTGGCCACTGCATCGCCGGGCCGCACCAGTTCGAGGGCGCTGCGGCTCTCGGGAACCAGGGCCAACCGGCCCAGGTAGGGCCCGGTGAAAAACCAGGGCTTTGCCAGGGCCGCCCAGCAGGCCGCCGCCCAGGCGATCCGGCGCCACGGCACCCGCCGCTCGCCCTCGCTGGCCAGCCCATCAAGGGCTCCCACCACGCCGATCACCGCCAGGGGCAGGCTGTAGTGGTGCACCAAGGAGCGCTGGGCGCCGCTCTCCGAGAGGATGTTCACCACAATCAGGGGTAGTCCCGCCAGCAGGACGGGCAGAGAGGCTCGGCGCCAGAAGGGGAGCAGTGGCAGGGCCAGCAGCAACAGGTACACCACCGCCCCCGCCCAGTCGACATGGTCCAGGATCCGCTGCGGCTGCTGGATGAGCCCCAGGGCGATCGCACCGATCGAATCGCCCAGATAGCTGTAGCGGGAGGCTCCGGCATTCACGCCCGGATAGCGGGCGGTGAGCAGCGGATAGAGCCAGCCGCTCAACAGGGCGAGCCAGCCGAGGGAGAGCCACAGCCCCACACCGGCCAGCCACCAGCGGCGGCGCAGCAGCTGCTCGAGGGCCAGGCCGAAGGTCACCAAGGCCAGACCATCACGGCAGCCGAGGATCACCAGGATCAGCCCGGCCCAGGCCCCGATCCGCAGGCGCCGACCGGCGATCACCAGGGCCGCCAGCAGCGGCATGGCCAGAACCTCCGGGTGGAAATCGAAGAGGTTGGTGTTGAAGACCACCGGCTGCAGCCACCACAGCCCGCACACCGTCCAACGGAGCCCTTGGGGCAGCCCGGCATCCCGGGCCAGGATCCAGAGCGGCACGGCGGTGAAGGCCAGGCTGAGGGCCTGGAGGGCCAGCAGCCACTGCACGGTCGGCAGCAGCGCATAGAGCGGTGCCAGCCCGTAGAGGAGCCAGGCCCCATGGTCGGTGAGCAGGTGCAGATCGGCCGACTGACTGCTCACCGGCGCCAGCCCCCGGCTGATCAACCAGACCCACTGGTCGAAGAGGCCCAGGTCGAAGGAATTGCTCTGCAGCAGGGCATGCCGCAGGGCGGCCAGGCCCCAGAAGCCGCTCGCCACGGCCAGGCAGATCGCCAGCAGCCGCTCCGGTGGCCCGCCGCTGGGGTGGGTCCGCAGGGCCAGGCCCCCCACGGAAGTTGCGCCGGAATCCGCCGGGGGTCTGAGGGATCGATCGGACAAGGAAGAACGGGGGAAGGCCCGGGTGCGCCAACGCATGCTGACCCGCGATGGACTCCCTGTCGCGGGGCGATCCTGGTTAGTGTTGGCACGTTCCGTCAGCAGTGGCGTGGGGTCTCCTCTTTGAGGAGATTCCGAATACGACACCGGCTGGCATCATCCAAACGGAGGAGGTGTCCATGGTTTCCAGTCATTCCACCAAGGGTTCGCAGATCGCGGAGAACGCCGCCTGATACGGCAGCTGTTCGATCACGTGGTTCCGCGGCAGCGCGGACCCGACGAGCGCCCCCGGCAGGCTTCCAGCCCGCCGGGGGCATCGTTTGTCTGGCCTCCTGTTCGCGTTTGTCGCCCGTAGGCCCCCTAGGCCCTCCAGCCGGCCCCCGTGCTGATGCCTCTGCCGGTTTGGATCAATCCCGCTGCCGAGCCGTGGTTCAGGGCCGGGGCTTGGCGATGAGCTCCCGCTTGACCGAGGCGATCGCCTCGGGAACACTCACCCTCAAGGATTCCAATGTCAGGGGATGGCCCGAAAGTCCACGGCTGAGCTGGAACAGGGCCCGGTTCACCGGCTGGCTGGCCACGCTTTCGGGGGTTTTGCCAAGCACGTTGGCTGCAGATCCCGGACGCCAGTCGGCTAGCAGCACCACGGCGCGATATGCAGCGGGCCAAGGGGACGAGGGGGCGAGTTCCTGCAGCCGACCGTACCAGGCCTGGGCTGCCTGGGGCCTGTTTTGGAGGGTCTCGATCAGGGCCAGACTCCAGAGGGCATCCCGGTCGGTGGGGTTTTGCCGCAGCCGTTCCCGGGCCCAGGCGGCCACCCGTTGCTGATAGAGGAAGTGGCCATCGGCCTGGTGTTCGGCACCGATCCGCTCAAAAAGCTCCCGGATCCCTGCCGGTCCCCGTTCCATTCCGCGGGCCAGACGGATGAAGCTGGCGTCGAACGGTTCGTGGCGGAAGGGGCCGCCGTCTCGCCGTCGCCACAGCTCCACCTCGCGGCCGTCATTCCAGGGCCAGCGGGCCAGCCGCTCGAAGCGTCCGTCGCGGCGGATCCGCTGGCTCAACTCCCGGGATGCGGGGTGCGTGGTGCCCTGGTCGCCGGTGGCCAGCAGCAGCCAGTCGCTGCGCTCCAGCACCACGGCGTGTTCCCTGCGGTTCCGACCCAGCCGGCGGGCTTCGATCTGGCCGCCGCCAAGGCGGCCATAGGTGGTGAGGTTCTGTTCGTTGAGATCGGGGCTTCCCGGAACCACAAGCAGCGTGATCGGTTCCTCACCCACCCGGCGGCGCAGCTCGGCCATGGCCGCGGGAGCGGGCGAGGGGGCTTCTCGCCGCAGGGCCCGGGCCTGGACGGTGGCCAGCTCCCCGCCCCCCGCCAGCAGGCCGAGCGCCAGGGCGCCCGCCCCGAGCGCGCCACCGGTCACGGTAGGGCGGGCCTGGAGCCAGAGGCCGATCTGCCACCAGCCCCTGGCTAGCAGCAGGGTGATCAGGGGCAGCACCGGCGCGATGTACCGCTCGTCTTTGTTGGGGCTCAAGGTGGTGCACAACCAGCCGGCCAGGGTGCAGCCGATCAGCCAGCCCCAGCCTGGCGGCAGGGCCCGAACCGGATGCTGCAGCCAGCCGATCAGCCGCTGGCGCTGCAGCCAGGCCGAAGCCAGGGCCGCGCCGAGGGCCGGGGTCAGCAGCACGATCCCCAGCTGGCTGGGCCACAGCCGTGGGTACCAGAGCAGGGAGGCCAGGCTCAGCACCGAGGGATCCCCTTCATTGGCAGCGGATTCGATCACGGCCCGGTTGGTGCCCCCCAGGGTCGTGATCCAGTTGTGGTGCAGCCAGGGCAGGGCCAGACCGATCACGATCAGCAGGGCCGCCAGCACCTGCAGGCGCCGCCGGGGGCTACGCAGCCCCCGGAACGCGGCCCAGAGACTCGGCAGGGTGAGCACCAGCAGGGCGCTCTGTTTCACCAGCACCGCCGCCGCGATCGCCAGTGCCGCCGCCAGGGCCTGGACCCAGCGGCCCCCGCCCAGGGGGCTGGCGGTTTGCCAGCGGCCGAGCAGGGCGAGGGCCAGGGTGGTGCAGGCGGCGAGGGCGAGATCGAGGGTGTAGTCCACCCGCAGTTCGGCCAGGGCCGGCACCAGGCTCAGCAGGGCCGCCGCCAGCAGGGCGAAGCGCCGGCCCCCCAGGCTCCGTGCCCAGGTGGCCACAGCCACCAGCAGCAGTCCATGCCAGAGGGCCAGCGCCCAGGATGCCTGCTGGGGCGTGTCGCCGGCGATGGCCATCACGGTGCCGTTCACCAGGGAAGCCAGGGGCGGAATCTTGGGGGAGAGATCGAGCAGGTGCCCCCAGCCCTGCCAACCGCCGCCGGGCAGCAGGCCGAGGGCCCGGCCATGGTCGAGGGCGCTGTTGAGATAGTCGGCCTGGTCCCAGCTGGGCAGGCGTCGATCCAGACCCAACCAGAGTCGGTCCGCGGCGGTGGCCACCAGCCAGATCAGCCCCAGCGCTGCCCACCAAAACCCTTCTCGGCCGCCGCTGGCCGGAGGGGAGGGAAGAGGTTCCGCACCCGCTCCCCCGCGAAGCTGCCGGTCGGATCCGGACTCGAGGCGTGTGATCCCGAGGGGTTGGCCGATGCCGTTCCCGGCCGTGGGACTAGCGGGCGGAAGGGCGTCCAGGGTCGGGGGCCTGCGGAGGGGGCTGACGCCCCATCATGGCCACGGCCGTTGGGTCTTCTGTCACACCTGCCATGGTGTCGCGCTTGACACGGGGCAGCATGGCTCACGGCGCATTGCGCCTTCCGTGTGAGGACCCCATGAAACTCTTCCAGCAACTGCTGCTGGCACCAGCCGCCCTGGGCCTTCTGGCTCCGGTCGCCGCCAGCGCCGCCGATCTGAATCTCACTGGCGTCAACGACTACGCCAGCCAGGAGCAGGTCACCAGCATCACCCAGTTCTCTGACGTCAAGCCCACCGACTGGGCCTACCAGGCTCTCTCCAACCTGGTGGATCGCTACGGCTGCGTGGCTGGCTATCCCAATGGCACCTTCAAGGGCGGCCAGGCGATGACCCGCTTTGAAGCGGCTGCCCTGCTCAACGCCTGCCTCGACCGCGTCACCGAGACCACCGACGAGCTCAAGCGGCTGATGAAGGAGTTCCAGAAGGAACTCGCCGTGCTGCGTGGCCGTGTGGATGGCCTCGAGGCCCGCGTCGGTGAGCTGGAAGCCAACCAGTTCTCCACCACCACCAAACTGAAGGGCTACGCCGCCTTCGTGTTCGGCGCCAACACCTTCGGTGGCAACCTGCGCACCACCCCGAACGTGGCTGCCTACAGCGGTGCGACCGTCGGCGACAAGTACGCCACCTACGCCAGCCAAACCGCCGGCGCCCTGAGCTTCCCCTACGACCTGCGCCTCGACCTCGACACCAGCTTCACCGGCAAAGACCTGCTGCGCACCCGCCTGCGTTCCGGCAACTTCAACGGCAGCGCCTGGTTTGGCAACGCCCCGGTGGGCCTGCTCGGCATGGAGACCGCGTTTGAATCCGGTGCCGGCAACAACGTGGTGGAAATCAACCGCCTCTTCTACCAGTTCCCGATCGGCAGCGGCTTCACCGCCACCTTCGGCCCCCGCGTCCGTCAGGACGACATGCTGGCCATGTGGCCCTCGGCCTATCCGGCTGACACCGTTCTCGACATCTTCACCTACGCCGGCGCCCCCGGCACCTACAGCCTCAACCTCGGCGCCGGTGGCGGTCTGTGGTGGAAGGCCGGTGGCTTCAGCCTCAGCGCCAACTATGTGAGTGCCAACGGTGACAGCTCCAACCCCTCCCAGGGTGGCATCGGCACCGAGGGCGCTGCTCAAACCGGCACCGTGCAGCTCGCCTACGGCGGCGCCAACTACGGCCTTGCCGCGGCTTACACCTACTCCAGTGGTGCTGGCCTCTATGGCGGCAACGGCACTCCCCTCGCCGTGGCCGGTTTCGGTGGCAACAGCACCAACTCCGTGGGCCTGAGCGCTTACTTCTCGCCGCTCTCGGCCAGCTGGTTCCCCTCGATCAGCGCCGGCTGGGGCCTTAACACCTACGTGGGCGGCTCCACGACCGCTGGTGCAACCCCCTACACAACCGCCACCAGCGGCTACGCCGACACCATCAACCTCGGTGGCGATTCCAGCCAGTCCTGGTATCTGGGCTTCCAGTGGGGCGACTTCCTGCTGAAGGGCAACACCATCGGCTTCGCCTTCGGCCAGCCCACCTTCGTGACCAGCTCCGGCTTCAACGATGGCAACTACGCCTGGGAAGGGTGGTACAAGATGCAAGTCACCGACAACATCAGCGTGACCCCCGCCATCTATTACCTCAGCGCCCCCCTCGGCGCTCTGCAGAAGGACAGCGGCCAAAGCTTCAACAGCTTCGGCGGCTTGATCAAGACCACCTTCCGGTTCTGATCCTGGCTTTCAGATTGGCCATACGGCCATCTCCACGGCTTTCGCTTTGGAGATGGCACACTTTCCGATCTGTCTCGCTCCATTCACACCCTTCCTCTCTGATCCCGGCTGCAATGCAGCCGGGTTTTTTGTTATTGAGTCCATGGGGATGTGTTCTGCAATACCACGGCCTGTGACTGGGAGGCGGGAGCAGATCTGCGTCTTTCGTTATTCTTATCGCACTTCCAAACATGGAAGTCCTCTTTTTTGGTGTGAGGATCCGATGAAACCCTTCCAGCAACTGCTGGTCAGCTCCGCTGCGCTCGGCCTTGTGGCTCCCATGGCGGTGTTGGCCTCCGAGACCGATCTCAATCGCTATGCCCCGGTCACCAGCGATCAGATCACCAACATCTCCCAGTTCGGGGATGTGCAGCCCACCGACTGGGCCTACCAGGCCCTGAACAACCTGGTGGAACAGTACGGCTGCGTGGCCGGCTATCCCAATGGCACCTTCAAGGGCGCCAAGCCGCTCTCCCGTTTTGAGGCGGCCGCCCTGCTGAATTCCTGCCTCGATCGCGTCACCGAGGCCACCGATGAACTCAAGCGTTTGGCTGAGGAATTCCAGAAGGAGCTGGCCGTAATTCGCGGCCGGATCGATGGCATCGAGAAGAAGATCGGCAAACTCGAGGCCGCCCAGTTCTCCACCACCACCAAACTGCAAGGTGAGTCCACCTTCGTTATCGGTGCGGTGTCGTTTGGCGGCAGCCAGTATGGTCCCAGCACTGCGAATGGCGCTGGAGCTACTGCGCCCAACAACGGCACCACCAACGCAACCCGATATTCCGGCAATAACAACCGTAACTGGGGTGCCCTTAGCTTCAATTACGACCTTCGCCTGAACCTCAATACGAGCTTCACCGGCAAAGATCTGCTCTACACCCGCCTGCGCTCGGGTAATTTCACCAATAGCGTGTTCAACGGCAACCCGTACTCCCTGCTGGCCCTCGACAAGGCCTTCGCGCCAACGGGTGGTAACAACGTTGTCAACATCGACCGCTTGTACTATCGCTTCCCGATCGGCAAGGAATTCACGGCTGTGATCGGTCCCCGGGCCCGGAACACGGAAGCGCTGGCGATCACGCCGACCTTCTACAGGGCAGATTTGCTGGATGTCTTCACCCTCAACGGCGCTCCGGCCACCTACAACAAAGCCACCGGCGCCGCCTTTGCTCTGATCTGGAAGCAGCAGGTGAAGAAGGGTCAGCCTTTCTTAGCCGCCTCCACCAGCTACGTGGCTCCAAATGGTGATAGTAGCAATCCTGCTTCTGGCGGGATCATGACCAGCAGCAGTGGCGGGAGCTTCCTCACCCAGATCGGCTGGGCCGGTCCCCAGTTCGCCCTCACCGCCGCCTGGCGCTACGGCCAGTGCAACCAGGGCCTCACCCGTCGCGGCACCCAGTTCGCTAACCAAACGCTGCCCTGCAGCGAGGGTGTGGGCACCACGGGCGTCAGCCCCTTCTGGAGCGGCAACAGCTCCAGCAACAACTTCGCCCTGAATGCCGCTTGGCAGCCGATTAAGTCGGGTCTGCTTCCTTCGTTCAGCCTGGGTTATGGCATTAGTGCCATCAGTTCAGCTAACTTCAATGGTTACAACGCTAATGGCGTTGTGCCGGTCAACAGCAACACTCAGCCATTCCCCAGCTACGGCGATGTGCGCAACATCACCCAGCTTCAGTCCTGGCAGCTGGGTCTGCAGTGGAATGATCTCTTCGCCAAGGGCAATGCCGCTGGTTTCTCCTTCGGTCAGCCCACCTATGTGAGCGCCCTGAGCCAGAACCAGCTGCGTAAGCCCTATGGCTTCACGGGCAGTGGCAGCCGTCGCTCTCAGTCCGTTTACAATGGCTTCTATGATTCCCCCAATGGCCCCAACGATGGCAACTTTGCCTTCGAATGGTGGTACAAGTTCCAGGTGAGCAACAACATCAGCATCACCCCGGCGATCTTCTATCTCAGCCGCCCCAACGGTCAGTTCACTGCCAACGGCGAGACCAACAACGCCTTCGGCGGCCTGGTGCAGACCCAGTTCAGGTTCTGATCCCGCCAGGATCTCCCCCCGGATCCAGATTCCTCCTCACACACAACACCCTCGCCCCCCGGAAACGGGGGGCTTTTTGTTGGCGGAGCCTGCAGCGCAGCGCCATGGCGGATGGGTGCCCGCAGCCTCGGGCTCCGCCTTGTGGGGCTGTTCGTTCCAGCGGGCCGTTGCAGCTGACCGATGCAGCTGACCGATGATGGGGCTCCCTGCGCCCCCGCGCCCTTGGTCGCCGACCGCCGCGATGTCGCCCCCTCCGCGAAGGGCCCAGCCGGCGACCACTACGCCGTGCTTGGGGTGGCCCCTAGCGCTAGCGCTAGCGAGATCAAGGCCGCCTATCGGGCCCTGGTGAAGCGGCACCACCCCGATGCCGGCGGCGATGCCCGCTGGATCCTGGCCCTCAATGCCGCCTGGGAGGAGCTGCGCGATGCCGACCGCCGCAGCCGCTACGACCTCCGCCTGGGTCTGGGTTCAGGCCCGTATCGGGAGGCCTCTGGCCCGGCCCGGGGCTCCGGAAGCACGGCAGCGGCGACCAGGGGCGCAGCAAAGCCCAGGGCCGGCAAGGGCGCCGTGGCTGTCTCCGGGGAGGAGCTGCGCGCCTGGCTGGTGGGGGTCTATGCCCCGCTCGACCGGCTGCTGGGCCAGGTGATCAACCCCTTCCCCGCCGCCCTCAAGGCCCTCTCCGCCGATCCCTACGACGACGATCTGATGGAGGCCTTCTGCGCCTACCTCGAGCAGAGCCGCCAGCGGGTGACCCGGGCCGAAACGCTCTACCGCTCCCTGGCCTGTCCGGAGGCGGCCCGGGGCTTCGGCCTCAGCGTGTACCACTGTCTCGGTCAGGTGCAAGATGCCGTGGCTGAACTGGAGCGTTACACCCTCGGCTACGTGGACAGCTATCTCCACGATGGCCGCGAGATGCTGCGTGAAGCCCGCCGCCGCCGCCAGCGGCTGCAGGAGGAGCGGCGTCGGTTGGAGCTCTGAGGGGGGCCGTCGACGCGATCAGCCCTCGCTCCAGGGCTCCAGCTGGTCGAGCCGCAGCCACACATCCGGCACCGGACGGCGCCAGCGCAGCTGGGCGTACTCCCCCTTGATCGCCAGGATCTCGCCGGGCCCTTGCACCACATAGGCCGGAGCTGCGCTGACGCTGGCGGCCGCCTCCAGGCTGCTGGCGTAGGCCTTGAGGTTCAGCCGCACCAGGGCCCCCTTCTTCAGGGCGACTGGGGGCGAGGAGGCCGGAGCGGCGGCGGCTGGTGCTGATGCGGACGGTGCTGCGGCGGACGTCTCGGCCATGGGATTGGACAAGCTTCGTGTCCGAAGGCTAGGACCCGCGGTGAACTCTCGTCGCACCATCTCCGCTTGGCAGCGGTTCCGGGCGGCATCGGAAGGAGGGCAACCGGTGCCAGCGCCGCCTAGCCTCGGCGGCACCATCGGGGATGTGGGCGTGCGGTTGCTGCTGCTGGGCTGTTCCGGCTTCGTGGGGCGCGAACTGGTGCCCTTCCTGTTGGAGCTGGGGCACACCATCACCCTGGTGAGCCGCCGCCCCCAACCCTTCCCCGCCCAGGCCGGCGACCGGCTGCTGTGCCTGAAGCTTGATCCCGCCGATCCCGCCAGCTGGCAGCACGACTCCCTACGCCAGGCCCTGGCTGCGGCCCAGGGGGTGGTGAACCTGGCGGGCGAGCCGATCGCCGAGCGCCGCTGGACCCCGGAGCACCTGGAACGGCTGGTCAGCAGCCGGGTGCGCACCACCGAGCTGCTGGTGCAGGCGATGGCGCAGCTGCCCCATCCCCCGGCGGTGCTGGTGAATGGATCGGCGGTGGGTTACTACGGCACCAGTGCCGACGACCGTTTCGGCGAAGCCGCTGCCCCTGGTGACGATGTGCTGGGTCAGCTGTGTCGTCAGTGGGAAGCGGCCGCCCAGGCGGTTCCCTCCCCCACCCGGCTGGTGATCCTGCGGATCGGCATCGTGTTGGGACCCGATGGCGGTGCCCTCGGCAAGATGCTGCCGGTGTTCCGGGCCGGCTTCGGAGGACCGGTGGGCAGCGGGCGGCAGTGGATGAGCTGGATCCACCGCCACGATCTCTGCCGGATGATCGCCGCCGCCCTGGAGGACACCACCTACAACGGCGTGTTCAACGCCGTGACGCCGGAGCCGGTGCGCATGGCCGACTTTGCGGCTGCGCTGGGCCGCAGCCTGGGGCGCCCGAGCCTGCTGCCGGTGCCTGGGGCGATTCTGCGGCTGCTGCTCGGCGACGGCGCCCAGGTGGTGCTGGAGGGTCAGCAGGTGCTGCCGGAGCGGCTCGCGGCCCAGGGCTTCCGCTACCAGTACCCCGATCTCAGCGCTGCCCTCGGCGCTGCCACCAGCCCAGGGCTCCGCTGAGCAGGGCCGCTGCCATCAGCAGGCCGATCGCCGGGGTGAACAGCGGCTCCCACAGCTGCTGAAAGGTGGCCAGGGGAGCCTCCACGCCCTGGCTGTGCAGCACCACCGCCACGGCGAACCAGAGGGCGCCGGCCAGCACCAGGAACACATCCGCCACCAACAGCCGATCCAGCCACTCCCGCAGCCGTTGCAGGGCTGAAGGCCGCGAGGTGTCGTTCGCCGGCTCGCCCTGCCTTGGGCTGGTGGAGGTGTTGGTTGTGTTGCCGCTTACCTGACAGGAGGGGAGATCGGCGGCGGCCTGGGGCTCGGAGGAGGGGGTGCTCATGACGCTCAGGTGGGGCGGTATCCCGGGGTGCGGCTGCAATGACCCAGGGGCTGGAGGGGGCGATCGGATTCTGTTGGCTAGAGCCCGCGGCAGTCGAAGCGGGAGGCCGGAGATAGAGGTTCGTTGAATCGGTGAAGATCGCGTGGCGACTTGTCTTGGCTCTCAGTCACCTTGGAGGGCCCGCTTTGGGCTGTTCAGGATTGTCTGGATCGCCGCCGCGATCCGGTCGCTGCCCCCGGTCGCTCCCAGGCGCTCCGCCGCGATCGCCTCCAGCTCCCGGCGCCAGGTGGGGCCGGCCACTGGATCAGCGAGTCGATCCAGCATCGACCCCAGCATCCGGGCTGTGGCCGCCAGGGTGTTGTCCTGCCCCACGGGCCCGGCGGCGCACTGCACCCCCGGGCCCAGCAGGCGGCGCTGGGCTTCGGCGAAGCCTTCGGTGAACTGGGGGCCGGGACCGGCCAGCTGCAGCACGGGGCGGGCCAGGGCCACGGCCTGCTCCGAGGCGGTGCCGCTCATCGCCAGCACCAGGTCGCTGCTGGCCAGCACGGCAGCGAAGCGGTTCCAGTGGAGCTCCAGCCGCCGACCTTGCCGCTGCAACGACGCAGGTTCCGGGCCCGCCGCACCATCCCCCTCCTCGAACCGCCAACCCAGCGGCGCGGCGGCGGCGGCGATGGCGGTCGGCTTCAGGGCGGCCACCAGGGCGGCCCGCAGGATCGGTGCCTCCCCGCTCCCCCCATTGGCGGCGGGGAGCCGCTCCAGCACCCCCAGCAGCAGGGTGAGATTGCCCAGGGCTTCGGGCAGCCGGCTGCCGGGCAGCACCGCCACAACGGGCCTTGAAGCCGCAGTGGCCCCACCGCTTGGCTCCTCACCCGGCCGGCCGGCGGCCGTGGCTCCCTCCAGCAGCGGATCGAGGAAGGGATTGCCAAGGAAGTCCACTGGTCGGCCCAGCTGCTCGCTCAGGTCCTTGGCGGTGAGCTGGTCGCGGCTCCATACGGCCCGGACCCTGGGGCGTTGCAGCAGCCAACCGCAGGGCCAAGGCAGCCGCAGCCTGCCTTCGTAGTGGCTGGAGTATGCCACCAGATACACCGCCGACTCCTGGCCGGTGAGCCAGGCGCCCAACACCGGCACCAAATCCCCTACCGCCACCACCAGCCGGTAGCGAAGCCGCCGCCGCCACAGCCGCCCGAGCAGCCGCAGCACGTAGGTGAACTGCCCCTCACGCAGGTCGGTGAGGCGGCCGGCCAGGCTCGTGTACCCCAACCCGCCGGTGCTGAAGTCGCGGGTGGGGCCCAGCACGGGAATGCCGGCCTGCCGGTAGGCCTGGCCATGGCCCACCAGGGGCAGTGCTTCTACCGCCACACCCCGCTGGCGTAGCTGGCTCCCCAGGGCCGCGCCGCTCAGGTCCTCGCCGTGGCCGTTGCTCAGCAGCAGAACCGGCTTCAAGCCTCCAGCCAGCCCTTCAGCTTGTTGAGAGCCCCCCAGCCTGGCCGCCGCTGCAGCCCATCGGCGATCGAACCGCGCAACTCCTCGGCCAGTTCCGGCGCCATCAGCATCACCCGCTGCACCAACTCCACATGCTCGCGCACCCCCTTGCCGCCGGTTTCCAGCAGGGCCAGGCTGAGGTTGATGCGGGCCTGAGGATCCTGCGGATTGAGGCGAACCGCCGTGCGGGCCGACTGCAGGGCGGCGCGGGGCTGATCCAGCAGCAACTGCAACCAGGCCAGGCAGGTCCAGCCGGCCGACTGCTGCGGGGCCTGGCTCGTGATCGCCAGGAAATCGTCGATCAGATCCTCTGGAGCCGCACCACCTTGGTAGCGGGCGAGGGCTTGGTCGAACAAGGAGGCTTCGCCCGACCCCGCAGCCTCGCTGGTGTCGGTGGAGGACGGAGTGGGGGAGGGGGCCGTCATGGCAGCGCCGACTGGAATCGCTTCAGGTTCCCACGCCGGGCGACGGGCTATCGAGAGGCCGCCGAGGGCCACGGCCCTTAGACGGCGAAGGAGCTGCCGCAGCCGCAGGTCTGGGTGGCGTTGGGGTTGGTGAAGTTGAAGCCGCCGCCGATCAGGGCGGAGGAGAAGTCGAGCTGCATGCCGTAGATGTAGAGCAGGCTCTTCGGGTCGCTCACGACGCGGAAGGAGGGTGCGCCGGCAGGCTCATACACGTATTCCTCGTCGTCGCCGGCGATGGCGGCAGCATCGATGAAATCCATCGTGTAGCTCATGCCGCTGCAGCCGCCGGAGCGCACGCCCACCCGCAGCAGCTTGTCGCTGCCCTGCTGGGCCATCAGCACGGCCAGCTGCTTCATCGCAGGTTCGGTGATCAAGATGCCCTTTCCATCGCGGCCGGTGAAGGTGACTTCGGCTGGGCTGGTCACGGCGCTGGTCGTGGGGCCGGTTGGCGCGGCGGGGGCGGCTGGAGCTGGAGGGGTCGCGGTCTCGCTGCTCATGGGGGAGCTCATGGGGGGCAGTCGCCCTTTTCTCCACTCTATGGAGCTGATCCGGAGGCTGCCTGGGGGAGTGCCGGAAGCGCCGCAGCCGGGGGTCACTGCTCGGGCCGCCGTTTCGGGGTGGTGCCAGGCTCCATGCCGGCATGAAGCTTGGCCGTGGTTGGTCGGCTTCGGGTCTGCGGCTGTCCGGGCGGATCGGTTTTGCGACCCGGCTGGGCGGGCGGGGGCCAGTCCGCGCACAGCGCTGGGATCCGGTATCCGGTAGCACCCTGGCCGGTTTCCCTCCTGACCGGCTCCACATCTCCGCCCGGCCCCTCCATAGAGTCGGACGATCACGGGAGTTTGCAGGTGCGCGTCGCCATCGTGGGTGCCGGTCTGGCGGGTCTGGCGGCTGCTGTGGATCTGGTGGACGCGGGCCACAGCGTGGACCTCTACGAGGCCAGACCCTTCATGGGCGGCAAGGTGGGCAGCTGGGTGGATGGCGAGGGCAACCACATCGAGATGGGGCTGCATGTCTTCTTCTTCAATTACGCCAACCTTTTCGCACTGCTGCGCAAGGTGGGCGCGATCGACAACCTGCTCCCCAAAGAGCACACCCACCTGTTCGTGAACAAGGGCGGCGACCTGCGCGAACTGGATTTCCGCTTTCCGATCGGCGCCCCCTTCAATGGTCTCAAGGCCTTTTTCACCACCCCTCAACTCGACTGGATCGACAAGCTGCGCAACGCCCTGGCCCTGGGTACCAGCCCGATCGTGCGGGGCCTGGTGGATTACGACGGCGCCATGAAGGTGATCCGCGATCTCGATCGCATCAGCTTTCAGCAGTGGTTTCTCGGTCACGGCGGCAGTGAGCAGAGCATCCGGCGGATGTGGAATCCCATCGCCTATGCGCTTGGCTTCATCGATTGCGAGGCGATCTCGGCCCGTTGCATGCTCACCATCTTCATGATGTTTGCGTCGAAGACCGAGGCCTCCAAGCTGAATCTGCTCAAGGGATCTCCGCACCGCTGGCTCACCGGGCCGATCCTGGCCTACATCGAGGCCAGGGGCGGTCGGCTGCATCTGCGCCATCGGGTGGTGGAGGTGCACGATGAGGCGGCAGCGGGTGCGGATGGGGCCGACGATCTCCGGGTGACGGGGCTCACCCTGGGTACGCCCGAGGGGGAGATCCGGGTGGAAGCCGATGTATACCTCGCCGCCTGTGATGTGCCGGGCATTCAGCGGTTGCTGCCCCAGGCCTGGCGCCGGTTCCCGATGGTTGCAGCCATCGACCGGCTCGAAGCGGTGCCCGTGGCCACGGTGCAGCTCCGCTACGACGGCTGGGTCACCGAACTGGGTGAGTCTCTTGAAGCCCAGGCCGCCCGTACCAACCTCTCCAGGCCCGCCGGCCTGGATAACCTGCTTTACACCGCCGACGCCGATTTCAGCTGTTTCGCCGACCTGGCCTTGGCCAGCCCGGAGGACTACCGCCGGGAGGGGCTTGGCTCCCTGCTGCAGTGTGTGCTCACCCCGGGGGATCCCTGGATTCCGAAGAAGACCGACGAGATCGTGGCCGCCACCGATGCTCAGGTTCGGGAACTGTTCCCCTCAGCCCGCCATCTCAATCTGGTGTGGAGCAACGTGGTGAAGCTGGCCCAGTCCCTCTATCGCGAGGCTCCGGGTATGGATCCCTACCGCCCGGATCAGCGCACGCCGGTGGCCAACTTCTTCCTGGCCGGTAGCTACACCCGCCAGGACTACATCGACTCGATGGAGGGGGCCACGATGAGCGGACGCCTTGCGGCGGCTGCGATCCTGGGTCATCCAGCCGTGTTGGCCACCACGGCCGCCACGGGCTCTCCGGCCACGGTCGGCGTCTCCTGAGGCATATCCATGGGCCGTTGGCTGGAACACAGCGTCACCACCGAAATCCAGGCTCCTGTGGAGGAGGTCTGGGCCGTCTGGAGTGATCTGGAGGCCATGCCGCGCTGGATGCGCTGGATCGAGTCGGTGGTGCCCCTTGATGACCCCGATCTCACCGAATGGACTTTGGCGGCCCAGGGTTTCCGCTTCCACTGGAAGGCGCGGATCACCCGGCGAGTGGAAGGCCAGCAACTCCACTGGGAATCGGTGGGTGGGCTTCCCACCCGTGGGGGCGTTCGCTTCTATCCGCTGGGCCCAGGCCGCACCGCCGTGAAGCTGAGTGTGGCCTATGAATTGCCCGGAGTGCTTGCACCCCTGATGGAACCAACCATTATGGGTGGGATTGTTGTGCGTGAACTGCAGGCCAACCTTGACCGTTTCCGCGATCTGGTGGAAAAGGGCCAGCCGTAGGGCAACCTGCGCGCTCCGCCCCTGTGTTGTTCCCCTCATGAGGGTTGGGCTCCTCTGCAGCCTTCCCGGGCTGACCACCTCCTGCGGCTGGCCGGGGTCGCAAGGTTCGTCCACTGAGCTGTCGCCCCCCACGCCGCCGCAGCGACCGATGCTCGAGAGGTCGGCGCCGATGGCCGCTTTGGGCCTCCAGCCCCTTCCCTCCCCCCAGCAGGTCATCCAAGCGGTGCAGCAGGGGCGGATCGACCCCTTCAGCGATCCCCGTCCCGCCCCCCCGCCCCGCCCCCCCGCTCCGTCCGTCCCCTCCTCATCCGCCGGTGGCTCCCGCGCCCCAGCTGTGGTTCCAGCCGGTGGAGCCGGAGGGCCGGGCTCGAAATCCGCCGCCGTTGCGCCAGTGCCGAAGTTCCAGCTCAGTGGGGTGATCCAGTCGGGTGGCCAGCCCGAGGCAATCGTGGTGATGGGCAGCGAGAGCGACAGCCTTCGGATCGGCCAGCGGGGCTCCCTCAAGACCCCCCTGTTGCCGCCGGGCTGGACGGTTGAGTCGATCAACATCAATTCCTGCAGCCTCGTGCTCAAGAAAGGCGGCCAGCTCCATACCTACGGCTGCGCCAATTCCTAATTGCCACCAGGGTTAAGGAGTCTTTCGCAGGCGGCCACCAGACCCGCCAGATCGTGGGGATCGGCCTCGGCATCCAGCCGGTCGAGCAGGGCGAGGCAGCGTGCACTGGTCTGGGGTCCGATCGACACCAGGCTCACCCCCACCAGGCGATCACGCCAATCTGCTCCGAAGCTGCGCTCCAGCAGCTGGCAGCTGTGGATCACGGTCTTGCCGCTGCTAAAGGTGATGGCGTCGAGCTCACCCCGCTCCAGGGCGAGCAGGGTTGAGCTTGGCCAGTGCTCGGGGCAGCGGGTTTCGTAGGCGCTCACCTCCACCACCCGGGCGCCGGCCGCGGCAAAGGCCTCGGCCAGCACGGTGCGGCCACCGCTCTGCACGCGGGGGATCAGCAGCCGCAGGCCCCAACCAGAGAATGGGAAATGCTCGATCAGGCTGTCGGCCACAAAGGCCGGTGGTACGAAATCGGCCGCTGCCCCCAGGCTCTCCAGCACCGCCGCCGTCTTGCGCCCCACCGCCGCGATCCGCAGGCCGGCCGGGCGATGGGCCAGGCTGCAACCCCGCCGGGATAGCCGACGCTCCACGGCCTCCACGCCGTTGGCACTGGAGAACACAATCCAGTGGAAGTCCTCCAATTCCGCCAGGGCGTCGTCGAGGGGGCCCCAGTCATCCGGTGGGGTCACCGCCAGGGCCGGCAGGTCGATCACCGTGGCGCCGGTGGCTTCGAACAGGCGGCGGGCTTCGCCGAGTTGCTGGTCCGCCCGGGTCACCCCGATGCGACGTCCCTGCAGGGAAAGCCGGGGAGGTTCCTGAGGGGCCTGGTTGTCCTCTGGGGCATCCGGAGCGCCGTTCACCGCGGCTGTCGCCGCTTCCGGGCCGTTGCCCTCCCGTGCTCCGGTGCTGCTGTGCTCCCCCCTCGCGTCCGCCATGGTTGCTGGGTTCAGTCGTTGAGTCGCACCATGCTGGCGGCCTGCCGGGCCAGGGCCTGCGCCTCCTCGCTGCGACCCTGGCGTTCCAGCAGGGCGATCGCCTGCCGGAAGGCCTCCCGGCAACCGGGGATGTCGCCCGCCAGCAGCAGGGCCACTGCCAGGTTCTGCCGGGTGGTGGCCTGATGGGGATCGAGGGCCAGGGCCTGGTGATAGGCGCTGATGGCGGCGGTGATGGCGCCGCGCCGCCGCTCCACCAGGCCCAGCTGGCTCCAGCCCTGAGCGATTGCCGGGGCCACCTCGGTGGCCGTACGGCAGAGCCTGGCGGCCTCCTCCAGCGCTCCCTCCTCCAACAGCAGGCTCGCCAGGTTGAGGCGGGCGGCCAGGGTGAGGCGGGGGTCGAGGGGGAGGACTAGGGCCTGGCGGTAGAGCTCGGCTGCCTGGCAGGGGCGCTCGGCGGTGTGGGCGATAGCCAGGTGCAGCAGCAGCTCGAAACGTTCCGGATCTGCCTCGGCTGGGCAGTGATCCAATCCCTTCTTCAAAAGGGAGATCCCGGCGGCCCGCTCGCCCTGGTCCACCAGCAGGGCGCCGAGCTTGGCGCAGGCGTAGGGGTCGTTGGGTCGCTCTCGCAGTTCCGCCTCCATGGCCTGGCGTAGCCGCCGGGCCTTCCGACCGTCGGCCAGCAGCTCCGGCCGGTAGCCCGTGTGCAGCAGGGCTGGTTCGGGGCACTGGGCGATGCGCCAGTGGGGCTCGCGTTCCAGCAGCTCCGTCACGCTGTCGTCGACCATGGCGTGATAAGGCCGGCTCCAGCGCAGGGCCGGATGGCGGCGGAACAGGCGGCTCACGCTGGAGTAGGGCGACTGCAGCGCCCCCTCCTCATGCCGCAGCAGGGTGATCACCAGCAGCTCGGGCCTGGCCATGAGCTCCAGCAGCGGCCCGCGGGCTTCGGGGCGGAGCCGTTCATCGGCATCGAGCACCAGCACCCAGTCGCCCCGCACCAGCTCCAGGGCCCGGTTGCGCGCCGGGGCGAAGTCGCCGGGCCAGGGCATCGAAGCCACCACGGCTCCGCAGCGCTCAGCGATCGCCACCGTGTCGTCGCTGGAGCCGGTGTCGAGCACCACCATCTCGTCCACGAAGCCGGCCACCGAGGCCAGAGCCGCATCAATCCGCTCGGCCTCATCGCGCACGATCATCGAGAGGCTGAGCCTGGGGTGCTCTGCGGCGGTCGGCTGCTCCGGCAACGGCAGGTTGCTCATGGCGCTCGCCTCAATCGGTGAAGCCGTCGCCACGGCCGGCGGGAGTGCCCAGCCCCAGGGCAGCCAACAGCTCCGCCTGGGCCAGCGGCATCTGGCCGGGGCTCCAGGCCGCCGGAATGCCGTCTTCCAGCAGGGGCTGCAGGCTTTCCCACAGGTATGGGCTGCCGTAGACCGCCAGCCCTGCCAGCCTCCCGGAGGCCTGGAGCTGCCGGATCACCGCCTCCCAGGGTTCGCGGCCCGCAGCGCTGCCGCGGAAGGGATTGCCGCGCACGAACAGCTGCAGCAGCACCGGCCCCTCCCCGAGCCGAAGCAGGTCGAGGGGGCCGTCCGTGGCGATCGACGTGCCGTTGGCAGTGACCGGGGCAGCCAGGCCTGGCTCCTGGGCGCCTGGGTCGGACACTGCCGCCGGCCTGACCCTCCAGGGCGATGGACTGCAGCCATCCAGCACCACGGTCCGGAAGCCGGCGGCGGTGGCCCGGGTGAGGGCGGGGGCGGCGGGCTGGAGGAAGGGGCAGCCCAGGGCTGTGTCCACTCGGATCAGGTTGATGGCTGGGGCGGCGCCCGGGCTGCCTGCCGGCAGCGTCACTCGGCCGCCCTGGTGGAGCAGGCTGCGCTGCACCAGCTCCAGGGCCAGCTGCTGGTCGGCGCTGATCGGACCGTTGCTCAGGGGGCCCAGGGGTTCGCTGGCGTCCGTGGCGCGGCAGCCTGCCGCGGCCAGGGATCCAAGGGGTTCAGGGCAGGCTTCGGCAACAGAGCCGGCCGGCGCTAGGGAGTTCCCCTGCAGCGATGCCAGGGCCAGCCGCCGCCGCTCCGCACTGGCTTCGAGTCGCTCCCGCTTCAGCCGGCCCTGCTCCACCGCCGCCACGATGGCGGCCATCGCCGCATCGGCGTCGGCGGGCATCAGCACCAGGTCGGCGCCGGCCTCCAGGGCCAGCACCGCCGCTTCGCCGGCGCTGTGGTGGGCCGTGATCGCCTCCATCACCAGGGCGTCGGTCACCACCAGGCCTCCGAAGCCCAGATCGTGGCGGAGCAGCCCGGTGAGCACCGCCGCCGAGAGGGTGGCGGGCCGCTCCCGATCGAGTTCCGGCAGCAGCAGGTGGGCTGTCATCACGCTGGACACCCTGGCGGCGATTGCGGCGCGGAAGGGTGGTAATTCCACGGCTTCGAGCCGTTTGCGGCTGAGGGGCAGCAGGGGCAGCTCAAGGTGGGAATCGCTGGCGCTGTCGCCGTGACCGGGGAAGTGCTTGGCACAGCAGAGCACGCCTTCGGCCTGGGCGCCGCGCACGAATGCGGCCGCCAGGGCTCCGGCGGTAGCGGGGGTCTCACCCCAGGCGCGGACGTTGATCACCGGGTTGGCAGGGTTGTTGTTCACATCGCAGACCGGACCCAGCACCCAGTTCAGGCCGAGGGCCCGGGCCTCGCGGCCGCTGCAGCGCCCGTAACGCTCCGCTAATTCCTCGGCCGCGTCCGGATCGTCGCCGTGCAGGCGGCCCAGGGCCAGGGGGGGCACAAGCCAGCTGGCGCCCTCGAACCGTTGCCCCACCCCCTCCTCCACATCGGCGCAGAGCAGCAGGTCGGTGGCCGCCCAGGCCTGGAGCTGGCGGGTGCGCAGCCGCAGCTCGGCCGCGCTGCCCCCGAGCAGAATGACCCCGCCCACGCCCGCACTCAGCAAGCGCTGCAGGGTGGCGTTGTCGAGCTCCCAGCGGGGGTAGCGGCGCTGGCCATCGGCGAGGTGGCCGCTGCAGCGGACCACCAGCAGGCTGGCCACCAGGCAAGCCAGGGTGTCGTTGAGGCCCGCGGCGGTTCCTTCCCTCTCACCGGCCCTCTCACCGGCTTGTTCCCCGACCCGGTCCATGCCGTTGTTGTCCCTGTTGGCACCATGCAAGCGCAGCCGGGGGCTAGGGGATGCGGCGTGTCAGGACCGACCGGACTCGACAGCATCTCCGGGATCAGCAGCGTCATCCATGCCGGGACCATCCGCTGGTGGTGCCCCTGGGTCGTTCCCGACGGCGGTCTCGCTGGCTGGGGCAGCTTCCGATTCATGAGGGCCTTCGCCGGCCCTCTCGTCCAGCGGGCCACTGGCGGCGACCACTTCTTCATCGCTGCCGGGGGGAATCTCCCCCCTCTCCTCCCGCTTGCGCTCCAGCTGGTTGAGCAGCCCCAGCACCGAGGTGCCCCGCTCCAGGGCGCGGTCGAGCAGGAACACCACCTCGGGGGTGCGGCGCATCTGCAGGCGCCGCGCCAATTCGCCTTTCACGTAGGGGGCAGCGGCCTTGAGGCCCTCCATGGTGAGTCGCTGGTCGTCTTCAGTGCCGAACACGCTCACGTGGATGCGGCAGTGCTGCAGATCCCCCGCCACTTCCACTTCGGTCACGCTCACCATGCCGTGATGCACCCGTTCGTCGCGGATGCCGCTGCGCAGCAGTTCACTCATTTCCCGGCGGATCAGGGCCGCCACCCGCTCCACCCGTCGTCCCTGAGCCATCCCTACGAGGCCACCACGGCTGCCCCACTCACCATGGCACGCAGCACCAGGATCAGGGTGAGCAGCCCGCTCACCAGCGCACCGATCAGGGCCACGGCCGTGACCGGGTTGCTGCGCAGCCGGGCCAACGGCTCAAACACCGAGTTGAGCACCCCGAGGCTGAAGGCCACCAGGTAGCGCGGGTAGCGGGTCACATTGATCAGAAAGTCCCTCATCGGGCGTCTCCCCCTGGCGGCCCCGGCCGCTGACCTGAAGTGCTGGCTACTCTGCCGCCCGGGGGCCCCCGCTGCCGATCCCCCCTCCCCGATGGACCTCCACCAGTTCCGCCATTCCGCCTTCTGCGAGAAGGTGCGCCTTGTTCTGGCGGCCAAGGGGCTGGAGGCGAACCTCCTGGAGGTCACGCCTGGCCTGGGACAGATCGAGCTGTTCCGGCTCTCCGGCCAGCGCCAGGTGCCGGTGCTCGTGGATGGCGGCGAGGTGATTGCCGATTCCACCGCCATCGCCCTGCATCTCGAGAAACGCCACCCGCTTCCGGCGCTGCTGCCGGCCGACGCCCGCAGCCGTGCCCGAGTGCTGCTGCTGGAGGACTGGGCCGACACCGCCCTGGCCTCCGGGGCCCGTCAGGCCCTGCTGCAGGCGGCCGCCGCCGATCCGGTGCTGCGCACCGCCCTACTGCCCGAAGCCACTCCGGATCCCCTGCGCCGCGTCGTGGCCGCTCTGCCCGCCGGCCTGATGGCGCCGGTGAGTGAAGCGGTGGGGGAGGTGCTGGCCCCCTGCGAGGCCCGCCAGCTTCGCCGAAACCTCGAACAGCTGGCGGTGCTGGTGGCTGACCAGCCCTATCTCGAGGGCGATCGGCTCTCCCTGGCCGACCTGGCCGTGGTGGCCCAGCTCTCGCTGCTTCAGTTCCCAGGCTCCGCCGGCGCTCCTCTGGCGGGACGGGGGGTGGAGGGCCTTGCAGACCATCCATTACTGGCCACGTTGTTCAGCTGGCGCGATCGGATCCTGGCGGAAGTGGGACGAGCCTGAGGCTGAACCGCTGGGGGTGATCGGCTTGGGCCGCCAGCCCCGCCGCCGGCGAGCTGTAGCTGGCCTGCCACTGCTCGCCGCTGATGCTGCCGTCCTCGAGCCGCTGCCAGAGGCCGAGAACCTCCACACGGCTGATCCGTGGTGCGCCGGGCCCATGGAGCAACTGGAGGGTGAGCTCGTCGGCCAGGAAGGTGGCGCCATCGGGGCGGCCGCTGCGCCGCCCCACCACCGTGGATTCCAGCTGGCGATCGCCCCGCAGCAGGCTCACCTGGCGGTTGGGGTTCGCGGGGTCATTTCGCACGCTGATCAGTTCATCCCCCAAGAGGGCCTTGCCGATCTGGCTGGCATTGAAGGCCCGGTCCGCCACAGCCCCGCCGTTGCCATTCGGCACGAACCGGGCGCACCAGCGCAGCGGGGGCTCGGCCCCGTCCGCAGACGTGCTGCTCACCTCCCACTCGCCTCGGAACCAGGCGGGCCAGATCAGATCGTCCCGATCCGGCCGCGGCAGGGGGGCCGGCAGGCTCCAGGCGGGCCAGCTCGCCAGGCGGCGCTCCAGGAGCCCGGGAGAGGATGGTGGCGGGAGCGACCTGACCGGCGGCGGTTCGATGGGCGTTGCCATCGCCATCCCCGGTTGGGCCGCGGCGGCGGGATCCGGCGGGCACACCACGGCCATCACCATCAAGGTCAGGGCCAGGAGCGCCAGGATGGGGTGCAAGCGGCGACAATCCATGTCCGATCCCCTGCTGCGGGAACTCGATCATTACGTGGTGCTGGAGCCCGGTGGGGCCGAGGCCATTCTCACGGCGGCCGAAACCCTCGCCTGGCTCCAGACCCACCTGAGGCAGCTTGGCGCACCTCCGGCCGATCTGGCCGGCCTGGCCGATCCTGGCGAGCGGGCCCAGCGGCTGCTGGATACGGCCTGTGAACTTGAGCTGGAACCCGGGCGGGTGGTCAGCTGGTTTGCGGTTCGGCTGGAGCCACCGGGCGAGGTCTCCTGAGCCGCACCCTGCCGCGATCCGAGCTTTCGGTTCCTTTCTCTGGCTTGCGATCCAGAGGTTGAGATCCAGAGGTGCTGGCCTTGTCGGAGGTGCTCCCGTGTTTCGTTGAGTGGTCAGTTCAGCGACTGTGTGATTTGTCCAGCGCCATTGAGAAGCGTGGCCGGCCTGTGCGGCGCGCTTGGCTGTTCCCGCAGGATCGATGGGAGGGCCTCCAGCACCTGAAGGGCCACTGCCTCAGGCGGGGAATCCACCTGCAACACCTGGAGGTCGGACTGGGCGTAGAGGGGGCGCCGTGCAGCCAGCAGGGTCTTCAGGCGGCCGGCGGGGTCGGGGTCGTTGAGCAGGGGCCGGGGGGTGGGATCAGCCCTCAGCCGCGCCAATAGCAATGTTTCGGGGGCATCCAGCCACACCACCACGCCCTGGTGCAGGTGGCCCCAGTTCACCGGTCGGGTCACCACGCCCCCCCCCGTAGCCACCACCAGGGAGTGGAAGCCGGCGATTCGATCGAGAACGGCGGTTTCCAGCTGTCGGAAGCCCTCCTCTCCGTCCTCCGCGAACACGGTGGGAATCGGACGGCCAGCGGCCTGCTCCAGGGCGGCGTCGGCATCGAGGAAGCGATACCCCAGTGCTGCCGCCAACGGGCGCCCCACGGCACTCTTGCCAGCTCCCATCATCCCCACCAGGTACACATTCAGACCCTGCAGCCGGCGGGCCAGCGCCGCGTGGCTGGGGGCCGGGGCCGGGGCGGAGGGGTCCATCGGGATCAGGGGAATGGCGGGGATCAAGGGCCCTTCAGGAACCGTTTCTACGATGAGAGCCGATCGAGCCCCGCGGCTGCCTGCTCCCTCAAGCTTCGATCAGGGGCCCTCCCCGCCAACCTGGCGGGATCCAAAGCGCCGGCCCAGGTCCCGCAGGCGTACATCCCGCAGGCTGTCGGCTGGAATGCCGAACAGCCGCGCCAGGCAGCGTTTCACCACCACCTCGCTGTCATCGCCGAAGCGGCCGGAGAGCAGCTCGGTCACCACCCCCAAGCCGCGGCCGCTGCTGTCGGTTTCCTCAATCAGGCAGCGGCTGGTGGGAACGGCCAGCTGTTGGCAGGGCTCCACCAGGCTGCGCCGGAGTTCAGTGTTACCCCCGGCGGCCGTCTCCACGCATACCTTGGCCAGCCGGGTCTCCAGCTGGGGCCGCATCAGCTGGAGCACCGGCGTGAGCAGGCCTGCCCGGGCCGGCGCTGGAGGCGACCCCGTCAGCGCCAGGCTGGCCCCCAACATCCCCAGGGCCGCAGACAGGCAACGCCGGCATGGAGGCCAGGTCGGGTGGTGCAAGGTGGTCAGCCAGGGGAACGTTGCCGTTAGTTTTGCGCCTTCAGGCTCCGTTACCGCCCCGCTGTTGCCATGGCAGAGCTGCAAGCCCGCTGGCACCGCGCCATCGCTGAACTGCCCCAGGAAGCCTGGGACACCTTGCTGGGCGACCATGCCGCAGCCCCCTTCTACCGCTGGCGCTGGCTGCACCGTCTGGAGGCCAGCGGCAGCATCGTGCCTCGGGAGGGTTGGCAGCCCTGCCATCTGGGGCTGTGGCGGGGTGGGGAGCTGGTGGCGGCGGCTCCCTTGTATCTCAAGGGGCACAGCTACGGCGAATTCGTCTTTGACCAGTCATTCGCCCAGCTCGCCGGCCAGCTCGGGCTGCGCTACTACCCCAAGCTCGTGGGGATGAGCCCCCTCAGTCCGGTGGAGGGCTACCGCTTCCTGATCGCCGCCGGGGAGGATGAAGCTGCCATCACCGCTGTGATGCTGGAGCTAATCGATGCCTTCTGCCGCCAGAACGGGCTGCTCAGCTGCAATTTTCTCTATGTGGATTCCCGCTGGAGGCCCCTTGCTGAGGCGGCCGGCTGCAGCGCCTGGATCAACCAGCAGGGCTGCTGGACCAACCCCGGTTTCGGCGATTTCGAGGCCTATCTGGCCAGCTTCAATGCCAATCAGCGCCGCAACGTGCGCCGCGAGCGCGCCGCCGTGGCCGCCGCCGGCCTCACGGTGACCGCGGTGGTGGGGGAAGAGATTGCGCCGGCACTGTTGGAGCGGATGCACCACTTCTATGCCCAGCACTGCGCCCGCTGGGGGCCCTGGGGCAGCAAATACCTCACGCAGGCCTTCTTTAAGGCTGCCGGCGAGTTGCGCTCCGATCTGGTGCTGTTCAGTGCCCATGGCGGCGATCCCGCCGATCCGGTGGCGATGTCGCTGTGCGTGCAGGATGGCCAGGGGCTCTGGGGCCGTTACTGGGGCAGTGATGTCGATCTGGAGAACCTGCACTTCGAGGTCTGTTACTACGCCCCGATTGCCTGGGCGATCGAGCGGGGCATCCGCCGCTTTGATCCCGGCGCCGGTGGCAGCCACAAGCGGCGCCGTGGCTTCTTGGCCGAACCCCGCGTCAGCCTGCACCGCTGGAGTGACCCCCGCTTCGCCGCCATCCTGCGGCGCTGGTTGCCCGAGGCCAATGGCGCCCAGCTGGAGGAGATCGAGGCGGTGAATGCCGAACTGCCCTTCCGGGGCGGGGTGCCGCCCCTGCCGGGGGTCGAGGCTGCCGTGGAGTCGACTTCGGATTCCGAAACCTGAAACCATCTCACCGGTCCGGAGGCTTGTGGAACAAGTCAGGTCCCCGGAACGATCCTTCTGCTGCTGGCTGCCCACCCGGGGGCCAGATTCCTCCAGGAGCGCGCCGATAACATCGCCCCATGGATGTTCCTGTTTCGCTGCTCGCGGCGGCCACCGCTCTGGATGAAGGGCTCTCCCAGCGCACGATCGACCTCGATCCGGCCGGCTATTTCCTGATCCTGGTGGATCACGAGGCCGCCGTACTGGTGGCCGAGCACTACGGCAATGGCATCGATGAGCGGGGGCTGGCCACCGATCCGGATACCGGCGAGGTGCTCTCCTGCCGCAACGCCGGACCCCGCACCCCTCTGTCTGTATTCCGGGGTCGGACCGCTAAGGAACTGGGCATTCTCCTCACCGAGGGAGGTGGGTCTCATCCCCTCAGCCGCCTCGATCACGCCCTTTACTTGGGCCGCGAGCTTCAGAAGGCCGAGGCCGCCCTGCTGGCGGGCGAGGCCTACGTTCAGGACTGACCGGCGGCGGCTGAAGGCGTCAGGCCGGCTGGAGTTCGCGGCTGGGCTGTACCGGTGCCATGGGGGGATCGGGCGGCAGGGAGGCCAACTGCTCCTGGATCTCGCGAGTCACGATGCCCCGGTATTCCATGAAATGCTCGTTATGGGCGAGCGTCACCAGGAATTGCTCGAGGGTTTTGGGGTTGCGGCGCGCCACGGTGAGCAGGGCATTCCAGAAGCGCCAGCGGGTGTCGCGCAGGATTCCTTGCCGCCAGATCACGATCCCAAGGGCGCGGATTTCACGGAGGGGAGGCAGGGCGGGTTTGTCGGAGTTTTCGGGGCGATAGAAGGCTTTCCAGCGCGGTTCGCCCATCTTGAGGTAGTAATGCTTCACCCGGTCGATGTAGGCGTTGGGTTCGTAGAGGCGGCAAAAGGCATCCACGTATTCGTTGGCGATATCCCGGATCGGCCGGGTGGGTACGAAGTTGAGCAGGTTGGTCTGGTTCACGCCTTTGGCGTCGGCCTTCTCTTGAATCAGCCGGCCCTCCTTTTCGAGCCGGTGCCACAGGCCGGTGTTGGGGAGGGCCTGGAGCATGCCCATCATCGCGGCGGGAATCCCGGTGCGGCTCACGAAACGCACGATCCGATCGCCGGCGCCTGTCTTCTCCCCATCAAAGCCGATGATGAACCCAGCCATCACGCGGATCCCGTAGGAGGTGATCCGATCCACCGATTCCTCCAGGGAACTGCGGGTGTTCTGGTGCTTGCCCGCGACTGAGAGGCTGGCCTCATCGGGGGTTTCGATGCCGAGGAACACCGCTTCAAAGCGGGCCTCGCCCATCATCCGCATCATCTCCTCGTCGGCGGCAAGGTCCACCGAGGCCTCGGTGGTGAAGGTGAAGGGATAGCCCCGTTCGATCTGCCATTCCTTAATCGCCGGCAGCAGCAATTTTGCGTTGCGCTTGTTGCCGATGAAGTTGTCGTCAACCAGGAAGATGGCGCGCCGCCAGCCCAGGTCGTAGAGGCGCTGCAGCTCGGCTACCAGCTGCTCGGGACTCTTGGTGCGGGGCTTGCGCCCGTAAAGAACGATGATGTCGCAGAACTCGCACTGGAACGGGCAGCCCCTCGAGAACTGCACACTCATCGAGTCATAAGCGTCGAGTTCGAGCAGGTCGAAGCGGGGGATCGGAGTGCCCGTCACATCCGGTTTTTCGCCGTTGGAGCTGAAGCGGCCCGAGCGGTCGCCGCGCTCGATCGCCTCGATGAACAGGGGCAGGGTGATCTCCCCCTCATCGAGCACCTTGAAATCGGCCAGGGAAATTTCGGGCGCATCGGGGGTGGAGCTGGCGAAGGGCCCGCCCACAGCCACCGGCAGGTCCCGCCCCTTGGCCTTGGCGATCTGCGCGGCCATGTCGGCCTTCTGCACGATCATCCCGGAGATCACCACCAGCTCGGCCCAGCCCCATTCCGCTTCGGTCACCTCGCGCACGTTGCGATCAACAAGCTTCATGTCCCAGCTCTGGGGCAGCAGGGCCGCCACCGTGACCAGCCCGAGAGGCGGCAACAGCACCTTGCGATTCACCAGTTCGAGGATCTTCTCGTAGCTCCAGAAGGTCTTTGGAAACTCTGGATAGATAAAGAGGGTGCGCATGGGTGCGGTCGCCCCGGACTGTCTTCAACCCTAGAGGGTTTCCAGACCAGCCGACCCTTCAGGTTGGCGAATCTCGGCTCCGCACGAGGCCCCCCGTTGGCCGGCAGCCAGGGGGTGCGCTCCGGCTCTGGGGCAGCGCTTCTCCCCCCTCAGCCGCTTCGGGAAACCCGCCCGGCTGCACTCGGGGATTCGCTCTCCTCGGCGGGTCCGGGCTGATCAGCGGGCGATTGCGGCAGCTTCGTCGCCGCTGGCGATCCGCAGGGCATTCGGGCTTCCCCCCAGGCCATCGGCCCGGCCCTTTCGCTTTGGTGCGGTGCCCTGGCTGGGTTGCGATGCACCACGGCCGGTGCCGCCGGACCCCGGCGAATCCTTCCGCTCTGCTGTAATGGCCGGGTTCCTGCAGCAGTGGTCCATGGGCGCCGCGATCTATCTGGCTCTGGTGGGTGGTGGACTCACCGCAGCATTTCTCCTCACCGTGCTTCTTCGTGGGATTCGTCTGATCTGAGCCTTGAGGGCGGCACCAGCCTGAGCCGGCCCTGCAGCATCAGTTCGCCGAGCCCCAGCACGGAGCCGATGGCACCGAGCAGGGCAAAGGTGTCTCCCAGGCCAATCCTTGCGCTGATCAGAGCCGCTGCGATGCCGCTCAGCCCCCCGCCCCCCAGGAAGGCGATCTGGCCCAGGCCTGCCATGCGACCCCGTAAGGCCATCGGTGCCCCCACCTGGCCGATCAGATTCGTGCCCGCCAGCAGGCAGGCCGTGCCCGCCCCAATCAGAAAGGTCATCACCAGTTCAATGGCGAGATGGCCTGCCCCGGTGGCCATCCCCAGCTGGGCCAGGGCCGTCAGCAAGGTGCAGCTGCCCAGCAGCAGTCCCGGCCGAGTCGTGAGCCAAGCGCTGTTGCGCTGCAGCGTGATACCGCCGCAGATGCTCCCGGCCGCCAGCACACTGGTGAAAATGCCCAGGGCCTGGGGCGAGGGCCCAAGCACCTGGCGGGCGATCAGGGGGGCCAGGCCTGGATGGAAGAAACCCACCAGGGTGGCGATGGCCGTGAAGCGCAGCACATGGCGCAGGACTGGACCGCACTCGCGCCAGGCGGTGCCCAGGGATGCGGAGCGGCCAGGCGCGCTGCGCTGCTCCGCCGAGCGGATCGGATGCAGCAGCCCCATCACCGTGGCGAGCGGTAGCAGGTAGGTGGCCGCATCCAGGACCAGGGCCATGGTGGGCCCCCAGAGAGCCAGCAGCCAGCCCCCCAGCGGTGGGCCGATCAGCTTGCCCACGTTGAACACCACCGAAAAGCTGGCGATATAGCGGCCGAGGTGCTCGGGATCTTCCACCAGCAGCGCGCTGTACTTGTTGCGGGCGGTGAGCTCGTAGCTGCTGGCCACCCCCACCAGCAGGGTGCTGAGCAGCAGCATCGCCACCTGGAGCTGCCCCTGGAGCAGCGGGATCGCCAGGGCCCCGAGCAGGGCGGCCCCGAACAGTCCCCACTGGGCCCGGATCAGCACCTTCTCGCAGCCCAGACGGTCCGTTGCCACCCCGGCGGGGCCGCTCAGCAACAGGCTGGGCAGCGCCAGGCAGCCGAAGTGCAGGGCAAGGATCAAGGCGTTGCCGCTGTTGTGCAGCAGGATCCAGCTCTTGGCGGTGAGGCCCGCAAAGGATCCGGCTGTGCTCATGCCGGAGGCCAACAGATAAAGCTGGCGCTGGCTGGCCAGGCTGAGGCGGTTTCCCCGCCGCTGCCGCCCGGGGTCTCCATGGCGCTCGGCCAGGTCGGGTTGGGTTGGAGGCCGCTCGGCTCCGGATGGTGTGCCGGCGGATTCCGAATCCGACTCCCGCCCGGGGGCCAGGTCCGGCATCTTCCCGGCCCGGGAGCGCGGGCTCAAGAAGCCGGCCGGCGGGCGGCGAGCGCATCGCCCACCATCGCTTTCGCCCCTACGACTTCCCCGATCAGGTCGTAGGTGTCGGCGGCGGTGATCCGCACCGGCACCAGGGTGCCGGGGGCGGCGCAGAGCCCTCCTTCACCGGGCATGACCCGCACCTCGCCATCCACCTCCGGAGCAAAGCGGGCGCAACGGCCCAGCATCGCGCCGGTGCTTGGGTTCTCCTGCTCGATCAGCACATCCACGATGCGGCCCACCCAGGCGGCGTTGCGCTCGGCCGCGATCGGCTGCTGCAGCGCCATTAGGCGGTCCTTGCGCTGGGCAGCCACCTCTGCGGGCACTGGATCGGGCAGCTCCGCGGCCGGGGTGCCCTCCTCCGGGGAGAAGGTGAACACGCCCACATGGTCGAAGCGTTGCTCGGCCACGAAAGCGAGCAGATGCTTGAAGTGCTCCTCGGTTTCGCCGGGGAAGCCCACGATGAAGGTGGTGCGCAGCACCGCCTCTGGCAGCTCCTGGCGGATCCTCTGCAGCAGGCCACCGGTCACGCCGGCCTGCCAGGGACGGTTCATCGCCCGCAGCACATCGGGATGGCTGTGCTGCAGAGGCAGATCCAGGTAAGGCAGCACGTTGGGCACCTCCCGATAGGCCGCCAGCACCTCGGAGGTGAGGCCGGTGGGGTAGGCGTAATGCACGCGGATCCAGGGGATCTCCACCGCGCCGAGGGCGCGCAGCAGTTCCGCGAGCTGGGGCCTGCCGTAGAGGTCGAGGCCGTAGTTGGTGGTGATCTGGCTGATCAGCACCAGCTCCTGCACCCCTTGGGCCGCCAGCTGGCGCGCCTCGGCCAAGATGCTCTCGATCGGGCGCGAACGCTGGTCGCCGCGCAGGTGGGGAATGATGCAGAAGGCGCAGCGGTAGTCGCAGCCCTCGGCCACCTTGAGGTAGGCCACCGCCTCACTGGTGGTGCGATAGCGGGGTAGGTGCTCATCGGCCACGAAGGTGGGCACGGCGCTCACCTGGTTCACCCGCTCGCCGGCCTCCACCCGTTCCAGCACGCTCACGATGTGCTGGTAATCGCCGGTGCCCACGATCGCCTTTGCTTCCGGCAGGGAGTCGAGCAGCTCCTCCTGGAAGTGCTGGGCCAGGCATCCAGCAATAATGAGCTCCTTGCCCTGCTCGGCCAGTTCCACCAGGGTGCGCACCGATTCCTCGCGGGCGTCCTGGATGAAGCTGCACGTGTTCACCACCACCACGGCGGCCTCGCTTTCATCGGCGCTCACGCCGTAGCCGGCCTGGGCGAGCAAGCCGAGCATGTGTTCGGTGTCGACCCGGTTCTTTTCGCAGCCCAGATGGGCGAAGGCCACGGTGGGTTTGGCCGGAGGCTGGGTCATGTCCATGGTGATGGGCTCCGATCCCGCCGCTGTGCTGGCGGTCGCCCCAGCGGGGATGGACCGGCTGCCGGCGGATGGACTGGGGGCGGGCTTCATGCGGGAGGTTCCGGCTCTGGCCGTTCAGCCACCCTATGGAAGCGGCGGGCCCGCCGGGCCGACCCCGTGCTCCCGGGCGGGTGCTGACGGCAATCCGGGCCGACATCGCCTGCGGCTGCGAGAATGGCGCCATCGCTCCCGCCGCCGTGACCTCCACCCAACTGGCCAGCCGCCTCAGCCAGCGGCGTCGCACCGATCCCGGCCGCCGCTGGATCTGGGTGGTGATGTCGGTGCTGGCCACCATCGGTGCCATCGACACCGGCGCCATCACCCTCAAGCGCTGGGGGATTCTGGGTCCCCTCATCTGTCCCGGCGGCGCAGGCGACTGCGACAAGGTGCTCAACAGTGCCTGGGGCTCTCTCTTCGGCCAGCCCCTGTCACTGTTCGGCTTCCTGGCCTACGCCGGTGTGCTGGTGCTGTCCCTGCTGCCCCTGGTACTCCAGGGGGACGCGCGCCGAGACCTGCTCTCCCGCAGCCGCTGGGCCCTGTTCCTGCTCACCGCCGGCATGGCCGTGTTCAGCCTGGTGCTGATGGCGGTGATGCTGTTCAAGATCAAGGCCATCTGCGCCTTCTGCATCCTCTCGGCCCTGCTGAGCCTCTCCCTGCTGGTGCTGACCCTGCTCGCGGGCGACTGGGAAGACAAGGGCCAGCTCATTTTCCGGGGGCTGATCACGGCTCTGCTCGTGGGTATCACCGGCATCGCTTGGGCCAGCGCGATGGAGCGTCCCAACGTGGCCACCGGTCCCGGCATGCCCATCCCCGTGAGCTCCACCACCCGCCCGGGGGTGATGCCCCTGGCAGAGCACCTCACCGCCAAGGGTGCCGTGATGTATTCCGCCTACTGGTGCCCCCACTGCCACGAACAGAAGGAGCTGTTCGGCAAGGAGGCCAGCGCCAAGCTCAAGATCGTGGAGTGCGCCCCTGATGGCCGCAACAACCAGGCGGATCTCTGCCGCGCCAAGAACATCCAGGGCTTCCCCTCCTGGGAGATCAACGGCAAACTGGATTCCGGGGTGAAGCCGCTCCAGAAACTTGCCGAGCTCAGTGGCTACAAGGGGTCGGTTCCCAGCCCCTGATCCACCGGTTCGGTGTGGATCCGCTGGCCCCGCCGCTGGAGGCTGTGGCGGCGCCAGAAGGGCTGGGGGGCCGGGGCATCGGTGCGGAAATGGCCGCCCCGGCTTTCGCTGCGGAAGCAGGCCGCCTCGATCAGGAGCTCCGCCAGCACCAGCCGCTGGCGCAGGTCGTGGAGCAGCCTGGATCCGCTGGCCGTCACCGCACTGAGTTCCAGGCTCTGTCCAGGAACATGGTCGTGAATGCTGCGTAGCAGCGGTTCGGCCTCCAGCTCACTCCGCCGTCGGCGCACCTCCCCCAGGGCTGCGCTGAGCATCGGGCCCTTACGTTCCACCCCCGCCACCTGCCAGCAGAGCTGCCTGAGGTTGGCGATCTGCCGCTGAATCCGTTCCGGTTCCGGCAGGGGCTGATTCGCCAGCGCTAGGTCAGGCGCCTCACCGGCTTCGCAGCAAAAGGGTTCTCCCAGGCGGATGTTCCGCAGGCGCCGGGCGAACACCAGGCACTCCATCAGCGAGTTGCTGGCCAGTCGGTTGGCGCCGTGTACGCCAGTGCAGGCCACCTCCCCCACGGCGTATAGCCCCGGCAGGCTGGTGGCCGCCTCCAGGTCGGTGCCCACGCCGCCCATCCAGTAGTGAGCAGCGGGGGCCACCGGAATTGGCGCGCCGATGGGATCGAGGCCCAGGGCCCGGCAGCGGCCCAGGATCGTGGGGAACTGACTGTCCAGCCGCGCCTGGCCCACTGGCCGCAGGTCGAGCCAGAGGTTGTCCACCCCCAGCTCCTGCATCCGACGCGCCAGGGCGCGGCTCACCTGGTCGCGGGGGGCCAGATCGCCGCCGGCCAGCTGGGCCACCGGGCTGTTCCCGGCCGCATCGCAGAGGCGGGCCCCCTCCCCCCGCACCGCCTCGCTAATCAGGAAGTGGGGGGCGCCGGGGAGCATCAGCGCCGTGGGGTGGAACTGTACGAATTCGAGGTCGCGCACCGCTGCTCCGGCGCTCCAGGCCATGGCCACCCCGTCGCCGCTGGCCTGGGCGGGATTGGTGGTGTGGGCAAACAGATGGCCACCGCCGCCGCAGGCCAGGACCACCGCCCTGGCCCGCAACCAGCGCAGCCTGTGACCATCCAGCACCTGCAGACCCACGCAGCGGCCCGCCTCCACCCAGAGCTGCAGGGCCGGAACGCCCTTGTGTTGCTCTAGGCCCTCCCGCCGCAGCACCTCCCGTTCCAGGGCATCCACCAGGGCACCCCCGGTCCGGTCCTGGGCGTGCAGCACCCTTCGGTGGCTGTGGGCCGCCTCGAGGGTGGTGCTCAGCTGGTCGGCCTCCCGGTCGAAGCCCATGCCCAGCTCCAGCAACCTCGCCACACAGCCCGGGGCATCGCGCACCAGCAGGTCCACGGCGCGTCGGTCGCAGAGGTCAGCGCCGGCCCGAAGGGTGTCTTGGATGTGGCTCTCGAAGCTGTCCTCGGGCCTGGTCACCGCGGCGATCCCGCCCTGGGCCCAGCGGCTGGCGGAGGGCGGTCCGTCCTGCTTGCTCAGCAGCAGTACCCGCAGGCCGGCTGGCAGCTCCAGGCAGGTCATCAGGCCGGCGGCCCCGCTGCCCACCACAACCACATCCCAGTTGGCGGCCAGATCCGGATGCTGCATCGCCAAGCCCCGCTTCAGGGAGCCTATGGGAGCACCGCAGTCCGCCGGTTCAGCCAGAACAGCCCCATGACAAAAAAACCGCCGGAGTTCCGGCGGTTTGGGAGCTTGGCGATGCGGCCTCCCCTGGTTGATCGGGGAGGCTGGTGCTCAGCGGTAAACGCCGTCGTTGATTCGATCGAAACCTTCATTGAGGGCGATTGAGGGAGGCGTCACGGTGAAGTTGGCCTTGTACTTATCGAAGAGCTCCTTCTGACGCGGAGTCAGATCAAGCTTGAGAACGTCATCGACGCTCTGGTAGGGGCCACCCAGCACGATCTTGCCCGCGAGGGTGGGATACATGCCGGGGTACTGCTGGAAGCGACGCACAGAAGAGTTGTTGAGATCCACCTTGCCGGCGGTCTCAGCGATCTTGTCGTCGGCCACGTTGCGCCGGTCTTCGGCCAAGGCGGTGCTCGGCAGCAGCAGGGTCACCAGCAGCCCGGCGAGCACAACACCACTCATGAGCCAGGCAAGCAGCCGCTTCATCACGACACTCCGTTGCGTAAGGGAACAGGGAACGGGCCGTGAGAGGGCCTCGGCCTGGTTCAACGTTACCTAACGCCTGCCAAGGTTCCCCTTGACGGTTTCCCGGCTTTCGCAGATCTTCAGATCAGAGAGGCGGGGATGGGGTCAGATCAGGCCGCTCGATAGGGGGGCCAGCAGGGCCGCTGCCAGGAACAGACCGTCCACCGCCAGGGTGGCGGCCAGGGTGGCGGCACTCACCCTGGCCGGTCCGCCCTGTTTCCACAGCTGGGCACAAACGCCGATCAGCAGAGCGGCCATGGCCGTCACCAGGGCGATGTTGGCGGGTTCTAGAACGGTTTCACCGGCCTGACGCAGAAGTAGTGGCGCCTCGCTCAGCGGAGCGGAGAGCACTTGGGGCCAGAGGGGCATGAGGCCGGTGAGGGCGATGGCGGTGTCAGTGGCCGCCGTTCCGAGCAGGGAAGCGAGATAGAAGGCCCCCGCTAGCCGCCAGCGCCCCCCAAGGCCGGCCACGGCCAGGGGGAGGGCGAAGGCCTCGATCGGCAGATGCAGGAGGGGATGCTCGCGAAACCAGCCCCAGAAGAGGCATCCCGCCAGCCAGCTGCCGCTGAAACCCACCAACAGGGGGCCGAACTGCTGCCAAAGGCCGCGGCCGTGACGCTCGAGCAGCACGGCGGCAGCCACCAAGGGAAGGGTGAACAAGGCCGCCGCGAGGGGCGCCTGCCTCACCAGGGGAGCCTGGAGGAACACCGGCACCGCCACCAGCAGCACGGCGGTGAGGGGAAGCCGGATCTCACCCGAAAGGTGAGGTCCGGCGAAGGGGAGGGACCGGGAACTGAGGGCAGTTGAGGTCCCGATCACAAGCTTAGATTGACAGTCGCGCCAACGTTAAGGGGTGCGGGGGGTGGCCCGTGTCCCCCGGCCGCCATAGGGTTTGGTGCACTTCCGCCTGCCCGATGTCGTTTCTTGCCATCGCTGAGGCCCCGTCCCTCGGTGTCGCCTGCTGGCATGCCCTGGTGCTGGGCGTGGTGCAGGGGCTCACGGAGTTTTTGCCGATCAGCAGCACTGCCCATCTGAAGGTGGTGCCGCTGCTGCTGGGTTGGGGTGACCCCGGCGTGGCCTTCACCGCCGTGATCCAGCTGGGCAGCATCATCGCTGTTCTGGCCTACTTCCGCCTCGATCTGCTCGAGGTGGTTCGGGGCATCGGCCGGGCCCTGCGGTACGGACGCTGGAGTGATCCCTCTGCCCGGCTCGGGGTCGCGATCGCCCTGGGCACGGTGCCGATCGTGCTGGCGGGCATGGCTCTCAAGTTCGGGGTCCCAGGTTACGAACACTCTGTAATGCGCAGTGTCACCTCGATCGCGGTGGTGTCGATCGTGATGGCCCTGCTGCTGGGCCTGGCCGAACTGGTGGGTCGCCGGCGCCAGCACCTCGACGACGTGATGCCCCGCGACGGCTTGCTGGTGGGTCTGGCCCAGGCCCTGGCCCTGGTGCCGGGGGTGTCCCGCTCCGGCAGCACCCTCACCGCTTCCTTGTTCGATGGCTGGGAGCGGGCTTCGGCCGCCCGCTTCTCCTTTCTGCTCGGCATCCCCGCCATCACCCTGGCCGGTCTGGTGGAACTGAAGGACGCCCTTCATCAGAAGGCCAACGGCGGGCTGGTGCCCACCCTGGTGGGGGTGGTGGCCGCCACGGTGGTGTCCTGGCTGGCGATCGCCTGGTTACTCCGGTTCCTGCAGCGCAACAGCACCTGGATCTTCGTGGCCTATCGCCTGCTGTTCGGCGTGGTGCTGCTGCTCTGGTTCCGGGGCCTCGATGCCGTCCAACCCTGAGCTCGTCACCCTCTCCCTCCGGCGCCATGGCCGGCTTGGTTCCAGACTGATGGCAGATCGGAGTCGCTGCGGTGTGGAAGGAGCCTTCGGCGGGTATCGCCGCCCAGACCCAGGCCACCGCCGTTGACAACGACAGCGGCGGTGCTGCGGCGCCACGGCCCGTCCGGCTGCCCGATCCCGCCGTGGTGGCCAGCGTGGAGCCCGGTTCGATTGGCGAGGACCTGGGGTTCCAGCCCGGCGATCGCCTGCTCCGCATCAACGGCATCGCCCCGCGGGATTTAATCGATGTGCAGGTGCTCCAAGGGGAGGAGGACCTGATCCTTGAGGTGGAGGATCCCCAGGGCACGCTCCATGTGGTTGAACTGGAGAAGGATGCGGATGAGGGCCTGGGACTCGGCTTCACCGAGGCGCTCTTCGATGGCCTGCGCCAGTGCAATAACCATTGCCCCTTCTGCTTCATCGACCAGCAGCCCCCCGGCCGCCGCGCCAGCCTTTACCTCAAGGACGACGACTACCGCCTGAGCTTTCTCTACGGCTCCTATCTCACCCTCACCAATCTCACCGCTGCCGACTGGCAGCGGATCGAGGAGCAGCGGCTCTCGCCCCTCTATGTCTCGGTGCATGCCACCGATCCCGAACTGCGCAGCCGTCTGCTGGTGAATCCCCGGGCCGCCCTGCTGAGCGATCAGCTCGCCTGGTTCGCGGAGCGGCGGCTGCAGATCCATGCCCAGGTGGTGGTCTGCCCGGATCTCAACGATGCTGAGGCCCTGGAGCGGACCCTCCGGGATCTGGCGGCGTTCGGCGCTGGCGACTGGCCGGCGGTGCTGTCCACGGCGGTGGTGCCGGTGGGTCTAACCCGCTTCCGCCCCCCCGGCGATGGGCTGCGGGCGGTCACCCCGGCCGATGCGGCGGCGGTGATCGAGCGGGTCGAACCGCTGCAACGGGAATTCCAGGCCACCCTCGGCAGCCGTTTTGCCTGGCTTTCCGATGAGTGGTTTCTGATCGCCGGCCTTCCCCTGCCTCCCCGCTCCAGCTACGAGGATCTCCCCCAGCGCGAAAATGGGGTGGGCAGCATCCGCGGTTTTCTCGAGGAGCTTGAGGCAGCCACCCAAACCCTGCCGGAGCGGGTCGAGCCGCCACGGCGCATCAGCTGGGTGGTGGGCAAGCTGGTGGCCGGAGCCCTTCAACCGGCGGTGGAGCGCCTCAACCGGGTGGAGGGCTTGGAGCTGTTGCTCCATGGGCTGCCCAGTCCCTACTGGGGCCAAGATCAGGTTGTCACGGGGCTGTTGACCGGGGCGGATTTGTTGCAGGGTCTGGCGGGGCGCGATCTGGGGGGGCTGCTGCTGCTGCCGCGGGTGATGCTCCGTGAGGGTGAGGAGGTCTTCCTGGACGACATGCGGCTTCAGGAGCTGCGGGATCGGGCGAGTGTGCCGATCCGACTACTGGGTGGGGCGGACGACCTGGTGGCCGCCTGCCTTGGTTCGGAAGGTGGAGGTGCCTAAGCTCCCCACACTTCCCCGCTTTCGTCTTGCGGCGCCTCTCTCCCCTGCTCGCCTCCTTGACGGTGGTGTCCAGCCTTGCCGCTCCGGTGGCCGCTGCCCCCAAGGCTCCCGCCGCCGGAGCGGCTGGCCTCTCTAGATCCGGAAGCCAGGCCGCCCTGCTCCAGCTGCCCGAAGCCTTGCCCCTGGCTCCCGCCCTGAAGGGCGATCGCCCCAAGTCCAATCCGAAGGTGCTGCCCCCGGCGGCCACCACCCTGCCCCCTGAGCTCAGGGATCTGGTCTCGCCGGCGTCCCTCGCTTTGCCGGATCGTCCCCGCCAGGTGCGCATCACCCAGCTGCGCCCCCTGAGCCTCGACCAGGTGGAGATCCTGGCGGAGGTGAACAACCCCGACCTCAAGGCCATCGCCAGCCAGGTGGAGCAGGCCCAGTCGAATCTTCGGGCCAAGATCGCCCTCTGGTATCCCCAGCTCGGTTTCAACACCAGCAGCTTTCCCTTCTACACCGCAGGTCCGGATTTCACGACGGGCACCGACACCGTCACCATCGGCATTTGGAGGATGCAGGCGGCCCTGCAGGCCAGCTGGGCCCTGATCGACCCCACCCGCACCCCCCAGATCGCCATTGCACGCGATCAGTTTGAGAAGGCCAAAAATCAATATCTAATCGGCCTGCGCGACCTCCGTCTCCAGGCCTCCCTGGCCTATTTCGACCTCCAGACCGCCGACGATCAGGTGCAGATCGGCCAGGAGGGGGTGCGGGCTTCGCTGGTGAGCCTCCGGGATGCCCGGGCTCGCTTCCAGGCCGGCGTGGCTACCAAGCTCGAGGTGCTGGAGGCGGAAACCCAGCTGGCCCGTGATGAGCAGTTGCTCACCAATGCTCTGGCGATTCAGGCCACTGCCCGACGCGCCTTGGCCGCCCTGCTTGATCTCCCCCAGGATGTGACCCCCACAGCCGCCGACCCGGCCAGGGTGATCGGCACCTGGCTGCCCTCGCTGCAGGAAAGTATTGTAGCCTCCTTTACGTTCCGAGAGGAACTCGACCAGATCCTGCTCGATATTTCGATCGCCAACAGTTCCGCCAATGCTGAACTCGGCAGGGTTCAACCCTTCCTGAGGATCGTGAATAACTTTGGATTCGCTAATAGCTTAACCAATAACTTTTCGTCCTCGACGACGCCACCGATCACCCGTTGGAATGTAGACAACTCGGTTGGCTTGAATATAAATTGGGCAATCTATGACGGTGGCAGTTCCCAGGCCAACTACAGGGGGCAGAAGCAAAAAGCCCAAGAGAACCGCTTTCTGTTCGCCCAGAGGCGTAACACCATCCGCTCAGACGTGGAAAGGAGCTTCTATGAACTCGATAAGAACAACCGCAACATCCTCACCACCTCCCGCGAGGTGATTTCCACCCGCGAATCCCTGCGGCTGGCCCGCCTGCGCTTCCAGGCCGGCGTCACCACCCAGCGGGAGGTGGTGGACACCCAGCGCGACCTCACCCAGGCCGAGGTCCGCTATTCCAACGCCATCTCCGACTACAACAGGGCCCTGGTTGAGCTGCGCCGCCGCACCGGTCTGGATCAGATCGCCACCTGTGAGCCCCCCCGCCTCCCCGCCAACAAACCTGTGGTGTCAGGGGCCACTGACGTCCCGGTGGAGCCCCTCCCCCTCGTTCCGGCCTGCCCGGCGGCCCGCGCCCAGCTGCCTCCCGCGGCCAATCGCCGTTGAAGCCTTGGCCGAAGGTCTCCCCTCGATCCCACACCGCCCTTCCCTCAGCCTGCCTCAGACCCTGAGGCTGGGCCTGTTCCAGGCCTGCCTGGGATGCCTCGCGGTGATCTTCGCCGGGCTGCTCAACCGCGTGATGCTCACCGAACTGGGATTCCCCGGGCTGCTCGTGGGCACCTCCCTGGCCTTTGAGCAGTTCGTCGCGCCGTCGCGGGTGCTGTTCGGTCAGATATCCGATGCCCACCCCTTGGCTAGGCGCCACCGGGTTCCCTACGTGTTGCTGGGCACCGCCCTGTTCTGCGGGATAGCGGTGATCGCCGTGCCCATCATCTTCCGAGTGGGGCAAGTTCTTCAGCAGGGATCTCCAGGAGCCATCGCCTTAGCCGTGCTGGCCCTGGGAGCGCTGTTCGCTTGTTACGGCCTCGCGATCTCTCTGGCCACCACCCCCTACCTAGCCCTGGTGATCGACCGCACCAGCGAGGAGGAGCGATCCCGCGCTGTGGGCGTGATCTGGTGCATGCTCACAGTGGGCATCGTGGTGGGAGCGATCCTGATCAGCCTCAGCCTTCGCTCCCTGGATGGAATTCGCGATCCACGGCTGCTTGAGCCCACTCTCTCCGTCTTCATGGTCAAGGTGGCGATCGGCGTGATGGGCCTCACCGTGATCGCCACCTGGGGCATGGAATCGCCCGCCGATTCGCCGGGGCTGTCCCAGGAAGGGGGCCGGGAGGATGGTGTCACCCTCCGGCAGGCCTGGACCCTGATCCGTTCCAGCAGCCAGGTGCTGATCTTCTTCTCGTTCTTGATCCTCTTCACGCTCGCCCTCTTCCTTCAGGATCCGGTGCTCGAGAGTTATGGGGCCCAGGTGTTCGGCATGCCCATCGCGGCCACCGCCCAGCTCAATGCTTTCTGGGGGGTGGGAACTCTGGTTGGTCTGCTGGTGGCGGGTCTCTGGATCGTGCCCTGGCTGGGCAAGCTGGCCACAGCCCGGCTCGGCTGCCAGCTGATCGCCCTCAGCCTGCTGCTCCTGTTGCTCAGCGGGATCACCGCCAATGTTGCCACCCTGCAGCTGGTGATGGTTCTGTTCGGCCTGGCGGCGGGAATCGGTACCAATGGCGCCCTCTGTCTGATGCTGGATCTCACCCTGCCGGAGGTGGCCGGCACCTTTGTGGGGGTTTGGGGTCTGGCCCAGGCACTCTCCAGGGCGGTGGGCAAGGTGATCGGCGGAGGCCTGCTCGACCTGGGCAACCTGCTCAGCGCTTCGGGCCTTCTTCCCAGATCGGTGGGCAGCTACCCCGCCTTTGCCCTGGTGTTGGGCATCGAGCTGCTGGTGGCGATCGCGGCCCTGCTGATGCTGCAGCGTGTGAATGTTCGCCAGTTCCGTCACGACACGGGTCAAAGCCTGGCGAAGGTGCTCACGGCGGAATGGTCATGAGCGACTCCCTGTATCCCCCGATCCCGCAGGCAGCCGATGCCGGGCCCTCTCTCCTCCCGGCGGGTCTGGAGGCCCTTCTCGATCGGGTTGCTGAGCGGCAGCGCGGCGACTTCGGTCACATGGCCTCCACACAAAAAGACGATGGCTCCCTGATCACCGCCTGTGACCGTTGGAGCGATGCCACCTTGGTGGAAGGACTGGCGAGCCTCTATCCCGAGGAGGGGGTGTTGAGCGAGGAGGGCGATCAGCGGGTTCCCCTCACGCCGGCCTACTGGGTTGTCGATCCTCTTGATGGCACCACCAACTTCGCTGCCGGCATCCCTTATTGGGCGATCTCCATGGCGCGCTTCGAGCACGGCGAACCGGTGCTGGCCGTGCTTGATGTGCCGCCCCTGCGCCAGCGGATCGTGGCGATGCGGGGGCGGGGCGCCTGGCGCAATGGCAAGGTTTTGCTGCCTCCATCTCAGCAGAGTCATCCGGTGGGCTGCGCCTCCTTGTGCAGTCGCTCGATCGGCGTGCTGCAGAAGCTGCCCGACCGCCGTTTTCCCGGCAAGATCCGCCTGCTCGGTGTCGCCAGCCTCAATCTGGTGAGCGTGGGGATGGGCCAGACCGTCGCGGCTCTCGAGGCCACACCCAAGATCTGGGACCTGGCAGCCTCCTGGCTCGTGCTGAGCGAATTGGCCTGCTCAGTGCAATGGCTCAACCAGAGCCCCGTGGCGATTCCTCCTGGCACCGACCTGGCCCGCACCGATTTCCCCGTGCTCGTGGCTGATGGGCCGGAAACCCTCGATCGGTTTAGGCCTTGGGGCGAGGCCCTGCTGGCCTAAGGACCTTTCAGCGTCGATCGCACAAACGAAACAGACGATCTCTTGGAGCCTGGAGGCCGGGTCCCAGGCTTCATGGCGCTTCACGCAGTCCTGATATCGGATTGTCCGCGGCGGCGGCGGCAGGCTGGATCAAGGGGCTCCTCCGTGGGTTGGCTGCTCACGCAAAGAGTGGCTGGCCAGTGCGGATGATTTGCCCCCCCTTCGCCGAGAGCGGTAGGGAGTGTGGTAAGTTATTGGACTGCTCGGGGAACCGAGCGGCCGGAGCTGAGCTCGAGGCAATCGGTGAAGTGCGAGAGCGCTGAGCTGAGGAGCCTGGAGAGGAGAGCCGGAAGGGTGAGCTGCTAGGTTCACCAAGTCTTGAACGAAGCGGCGCGAGCCGAGCGATCAGGGCGACTTACGACGAAGCAGGCGCGAGCCGCTGATGTTGTAAGTTGACAAGGTCGCCGCAAGGCGACGAGCCAGAACCACCCGAGAGGGAGGGGAAGGCAGCACCTGGACAACCAAAAAAGTTTAGGAACTGACGCTTCTGCTGCGTTGGCTGCCTGAAGGTGATGAGGACATGATAGTCCGTAAACACCCGAGGGAATGTGTCAACCGAGACAAGCAGCGGAGGTGTGAGGTCCCGTCAAAAGAAAACAGCGACGGAGGCCATTGTGGTGGGGAGGAAGCGGTTCTCACGACCGCGAATCCCGAGATGCCGTGATGGAGGAGTCGCAAACCGGATCTGAGATCTGGAAAGTCGGAGATGGGAGCAAGAAGCTTAAGGAGCAGCGAAGGCGATGGTGAAAACCGGGTTGTTAGCTGTGAGAGGAGGTTGTTGCTGTTGTTTTTGCACTCTCGAAACCTTCTGTTTCAGCGGAAGGGGCGCCAACTGCATGGGGCGAGAGCCCAATGATGTGGGAGGACGCGAATCGGACTGAGGCAAGCGAGAGCCAGAGGAGTCACCTGTGAGGGTGAATCGGAAGGAGGTAGCGAGCCAAGAGGGTCTGACTACAACGGAGAGTTTGATCCTGGCTCAGGATGAACGCTGGCGGCGTGCTTAACACATGCAAGTCGAACGGACCTTCGGGTCAGTGGCGGACGGGTGAGTAACGCGTGAGAATCTGCCCTCAGGAGGGGGATAACGGCTGGAAACGGCCGCTAATACCCCATATGCCGCGAGGTGAAATGAATTTCGCCTGAGGATGAGCTCGCGTCTGATTAGCTAGTTGGTGGGGTAAAGGCCTACCAAGGCGACGATCAGTAGCTGGTCTGAGAGGATGATCAGCCACACTGGGACTGAGACACGGCCCAGACTCCTACGGGAGGCAGCAGTGGGGAA